>ERZ1292629.101-Hain-H43-01um-R1-101-length-83956-cov-23_pt1 | contig 83956 bp, 76 predicted proteins | sample MGYA00564399_ERZ1292629 | MGnify/ENA primary metagenome ERZ1292629 (study PRJEB36523, sample SAMEA6512636) | groundwater metagenome | collected 2019-01-08 | study: AquaDiva: Metagenomics assemblies of 32 groundwater samples | reverse complement strand
CACTAAATCGAAAAGCTCCTAATCGACCCTATCTTTTGAAGAGGATCAATTAGGAGCCGATAGAAGAAGTTGGAGAAGCAAACGCCACTTAATCAGTTCCTGGATGCAGTCATCCAGACGATCTCTTTCCACTCCCTCCAACTCGTCCTCAAACTGCACAAGGACAGGTAAAAAAATCGAAATTTGGCGGACAATTTGTCCGAGAATCCGCCGAACCTTGCGGTTCGGCTGAACGAGGATTTTTCCGCCGCAATCCCCGCATCGGCCTTTACCGTAGTCAAAAAGGCCAATCTCCAAAATTGCCCCACAATAGGGGCACCTACCTTTGTCCTGGAACATTCCTGTTTCCTTTCATGGGAACTCTATCAACAGGGATACTTTTTGTCAAAATTTTCTTATTTCAATTTAGTCAGCAGGATTCATATCGAATTTTATTGTTTTATCGCTATTCGAACATTACCCCAAGTTTGGAGCATTAATGAATCATTATTCACAATAATTGTTCTACTTATCTTAATAGAAGTTTAAACCTGTGGTAAAATTAGAATATGAAAAAATATTTTAAAATAATAATTAGTTCCATCTTAATAGCGGTTATTGGGATTTTTGTTATAGATTATTTTTCACACCTCTTGTTTTCAAATCCGATGGAAACATTAGGATATTTTTTAGGAAAAACGACTCTTTATTTTATATTTTCAGTTATATTTCTTTCAACTTTCAATTTACAAAAAAATGAATTTAAGAAAGTATTGATTGCCGGAATCATCGTAGCTTCACTTTGGGGAATGTATTATAATATTTTCCCAGCCATATTGGGCTATTATCCTTATGGAATTGCCTTGAATGGATTAACATTTTTAGGAATGGGACTTTTTGGAACCGGACTTGCCTTCGGAATTGTTCACACGATAGCTTTTTTAGGAGGATATTATATAAGTCGTAGTATAATGTCCATATTATAAGTTAAATAATTTAAAATAATTTTTTATGAGAAAAACAATCATAATTATTGTAGTCATACTTGTCGTTGGTTTTGGAATTTTTTATATTGTTTCAAATAATTCTCAAACTTATACCCCTCCAGTATCAAACAATCAACAAACAAATATGAATCCTGTTTCAAACGCTCCGGCGATTTCTTCCCCAAATACTTCCGCAACCCCTGTTCCTTTAAGCGCCACCATTAGTATAAAAAACTTTTCATTCGATCCAACAACTCTAACTATCAAATCTGGCACAAAAGTGACTTGGACTAATGATGACAGCGTGACTCACACCATCACTTCTGATTCTGGCAGTCTTCTTAATTCAGGAACTATTTCCCCCGGTCAATCATTTAGTTTCATCTTTACCAACATCGGCACGGAAAACTACCATTGCAGTATCCATACAACGATGAGGGGAAATATTATTGTTCAATAATACTCATTCGAATATTATTCCATCCCAAGCGTGAAGCAGACAAAAATAAAAAAGTAGTATAATAAAAACGAAATTACGGGTTCTTCGATTTTCTAAATACAACACTTGAGGAGTATCGAAATGACTGAGCGAATCATTAGGAGGGTTCTACAGAGAGCCGGAATTACTGTCAACGGCAATGCGCCGTGGGACATAAAGATCAATGATCCTCGGTTCTACAACCGAGTCTTGATCAATGGTTCGCTCGGTCTGGGCGAATCCTACATGAGGGGGGACTGGGATTGCCAGCGCCTCGACCAGTTCTTTCACCGACTATTGAGAAATGGAGTGCCTTGGGTTGAAACGATCAACCCGGTTTCTCTGGCGCTCTTTCTGAAGTCTAGGCTGTTGAACCTCGCGCCGAAGGGTAAGGCGTTTGAAATCGGCCAGAGGCACTACGACCTGGGCAATAATCTTTTTCAGGCAATGCTCGATCCGACGGTGAGTTATAGTTGTGGCTATTGGAGGAATGCTTCTTCTCTAGAGGAGGCCCAGATAGCCAAACTGGATCTCATTTGCCGGAAGCTCCACTTGCAACCTGGCCAACGAGTTCTAGACATCGGCTGTGGCTTTGGTGGCTTCGCGCGTTATGCCGCTACCCACTACAGTGTTGAGGTAGTTGGACTCACTGTTTCGAGGGAACAGGCGGCTTTAGCATGGAGACGCTGCCTCGGTCTTTCTGTAGTGATCCGGCTCGAGGACTACCGAGATGTGTGTGGACAGTTCGACCATGTTGTATCGGTCGGGATGTTCGAGCATGTAGAGTCGAAGAATCATCGAATCTACATGCAGGTAGTCCAAAGAAGTCTCCGACCGGGAGGATTTGTTCTTCTTCACACCATCGGATCATCGCGCGGGGGAACATTCAACTCGCCGGATCCATGGATCCGAGAGTACATTTTCCCCTTAGGGCAGATCCCGACGCGCCGGCAGATTCTCAGGAGCTCTCGAGGAATCCTTGAGGTCAGAGACTGGCACGAGTTCGGCCAGTATTACGATCCGACCCTGATGAGCTGGGACAGCCGGTTCGTCGCGGCTTGGGATGAGCTCCAAGCCGAATACGGAGACAAGGTCGGCGGACAGTTCCGCCGGATGTGGGAGTATTACTTGCTTTCATGCGCTGGAGCTTTCCGCGCCGGCAACATCGAGCTCTGGCAAGTAGTTCTGGCTCATCCGGGTGAGCATAGGAATTACTACCCAGTTCAGTAAACGGAAACAACAACAACAACAACATCGTCGCCTGGTACAGGGAAAGTCGTTCGACTCTCCGTGCCGGGCGATTTTCTTTTTATATAATTTTTTCTTACTTTACAGTTTGATATAACAGCGCACAAAATCCGGAAATAAAAAATAGTAGAAAAAAAATCTTTTTATCATAAATTATAAACTCATTCTATCATAATTTGCACAATCGCTCCAAACGAGTATAATTTATCGAGTTTTAACAAAATTGTATGGAAAAAGGAAACCATCGTATTATTCGTATCTCTGAAGGGGTATGGCAAGACAAAAAAAGACGTTTGGGATTCAGTGAACCAATGCCAGAATTTTCGCGGGCTCGCATGAGAAAGTTTTTGCCTGACTTAATGATGGCGCAAGCATTATTGGGAGCATTTGAAAATTCACAGACAGACAGTTCAGTTTTAGAGAAATGGCGAAACGGTCTATTTGGACGCCAACGCTTATTTATCAAACAACTCGAATCAGGAACAAAAAATATAGAAAACGAAAAACGTGATCTTATTTTGGTTATTATTGATGTATTTTCAGATTGTTTAATAAAAATCAAAGCTGTGCTTCATCTTCTAGAAAAAAAAGAACACCAAACCACCGATGAATATGAAATACTGCAAGAATTATCAATTATCGTGGAAAAATTTGTTTCCGACTTAAGACAGTCTACCCCGCAAAATGCGGAGCAAATTATTTCAGAATTTAGAAAGAGCCTTTCCGAAATAATAGAAATTGAAAAAAAATAATTTAAAAAATTATAAAAAACCCGGCAAGCCAGCAGGTTATTATTGGTAGTAGGAATTAAAATCTTGCAATGCTAAAATATACTTATGAGTAAAAATAATCTTTTTATAAGGGCCTTTCTTGATGCGCTGGGAGTTGCGGTGTATGCGGTCGCCTTTGCGTGGTTTGTTAACAATTTACAGCGATGGTTCGGGCCGGGGCCCGACGGATGGCTTTCATTTGCCATGGCAATTATGATATTTATTATTTCCGCTTGCGTGACGGGCTCCCTGGTGCTCCTCAAGCCGATTTTGCTTTATCTTGAAGGTTACAAAAAAGAGGCGGTACAATTATTCGTATATACGCTGATTTTTCTAGTGCTTTTGGCGCTGGTGATTGGTTTTTTTCTCGGCATAACGCACTAATATATTGACATTGATTTTGTTTCTGTTAATGCTATAATTATATAATTATGGTTAAATTTAAAAATTGGAAAAAATAATATGAAAGAAGAACTTAGACAAAAATATGAAGACGCAGCTTGGAATACCACAACTCGCTTTATAGAGATCTGTTTAAAAGGCGGGCATATGAATGAAGCTAAACGCATGGCTCAAAAAACAATAGAAGATTGGGAAGCAGAAGACAAGCCGGAGGTAATACGTAAATTTAAGGAGTGGTTAAAAGCTAGGGGGATGAACCTAGACGAAAATTAAATTTTTCGGGTTATAATTCATCTTATGAAAATTGAAAGCGATATTTTTATAAATAACGGCCGGATTCCGGTTAAGTATACTTGTAATGGTGAAGGCATAAACCCATCGCTTATTTTCAAAGATGTGCCAAAAGAGACAAAAAGTTTAGCGCTTATCATGGATGATCCAGATATTCCAGAATTTGTTAAAAGCAAAAATAACATAGGAGTTTGGGATCATTGGGTAGTTTTTAATATGTCCCCTGAAACAAAAAAAATAGATGAAAATTCTTTACCAAACGGAATTGTAGGTAAAAATACCAGCGGAGAAAATAAATATGGTCCTCCTTGTCCGCCGGATCGTGAACATAGGTATTTTTTTAAACTTTATGCTTTGGATACTGTTCTTTCCATACCGCAGTCTTCCAACAAAGCCGACCTTGTCCGGGCGATGGCTCAACACATCATTGACAGCGCGACCCTTGTCGGCTTATACGGAAGATAAAGCCATCTATTATTCTCTTGACATTTGAAATGTGGAATTATATATTATGGAGATAAAAGTGAGTTTTTAAAAAAATATTATAAATAATCAATAAAAAACCATGCTTAAAAAATCAATTGTTTTTGTTTTAGTGTTGTCTTTGTTTTCAGTTGCTGGAGTATCTTTCGCCAAGCCGAATTTTCCAGAAGGCGTAAATCCCGGAGGACATAGTTTTTCTCTACCCGCTAATGCCGTGGAAGTCGCGCCAAATGTTTTTAGTTTGGGTACTGCTTATGACGCACAAAGCAATTCTTTCGTAGAAGGTTATGCTTTTGTCCACAAGAAAGAAAATGCAAAAAACAGTGCAGCGAAAGCGCCAAAGTCTCCGGCTTGTTATGGTTATCTAGCCAACGGTGCCAAGTGGAAAGGAACTCCTGAACCTTGGATTATTAATACAAGCAATGAAGATGGACTTTCAGAATCATTTGTTTTCAATACAATAAGCAACGATATAAATAAGTGGGAAAATGCTGCCGCTACAAATATTTTGGATAATGGAGAGGTAACTAACTCGGTCTTGGTAGCTGATGAGGTGGCTCCTGATGGACAAAATGAAGTATATTTCGGTGATCTGGGAACTAACGGTACCATTGGAGTAACGATTGTCTGGGGAATTTTTTCTGGACCAACATTTAATAGAAAATTAGTGGAATGGGATCAGGTTTATAACACTTACTATGATTGGTCAGCTAGTGGTGAAGCGAGTAAGATGGATTTTGATAATATTGCCACCCACGAACTGGGTCATTCAGTAGGTATGAATGATATATACAACTTAAGCTGTTCAGCTGTCACTATGTATGGTTATGCCAATTTTGGAGAAACAAATAAAAGCTCTCTTGAACAAGCGGATATTACCGGCATTAATAATTTGTATTAAATCCTAATATTAGGCTGATATGGTATAATGAATCTATGTTAGGACAATCTGCGTCAACGGAAAAATTAGAAGAAGAAAAAATAACCAATCCTGAAGAATGGCTCAAGTCCAAGGGTTTTAGGTTCGAATATCCGAGTGCTGACCAAACTATGGTCTTCTTAGGGCAAGACATATTGGAGCATTATAAAACAATAGAGTCGATCGTGCCGGAAGATAGTGGTTGGATGTTAATGGCGTTGGCTAACTATGTTGAGGCTCCCACTGTTACTGATGGTTTTCCTTCAGAAAGAAAACGTAACGCTTTTGAGAAGGAAGAAGTACACGGATATTCCAAAATTAGGGAGTTATTTAATTCAAATAAACTTAAGGGTGGTTTTATTAGTAGTAATGTTTTTGGCATTGGAGAAGCAGCAAAATCGGAGGGTTGGCTGAACCCAGAGCTTGCTAATGAATGTGAAAGACTGAAAAGACAATATAAAGGTCCAGGCGATCCTCCCAGCGGTTATGACAGGATGACGATTGAGGAAAAAATTACTTTTACGGGAGAAATAGCGAATTTAGCTAAAAGTCTATACCAAACTATCGCAGAAAAATGTACGTCGGAAACGCCAAAATAATTTAAATTAGAAATTTTATTTGGTTAGGGTAACGGACATCCTGAGATGCCCGCTACCCAGACCGTGTGATAAAACTCTATATTTTCAGCAGGTATCGCTCCTCGCGGAGCGTCCTGCTCATGTTGCAACAAATGACCGCCCACATTGAGAAGTGTTGAGCGACCAGCCGAAGCAGATCCGCTTTTTTCTTCTCCCTCAAGCGCTCACTTGCTCTTCCGAAAAAACCACTTCCAAGCTGGTCATACCATTCCAGGTTGTGCCTCTTTTTCATCTGGTCGCGGAAAAATCCGACCAGAAGAAGGGTTTGAGAACCTGCAACCTCAAGAATCCTCGGGTCTTGCAATCCCGGAGCCCCTTCAGGTGTCAGCCCCGGTAAGACGAAATTGTCGAGGACCTCATAAAGGCTCCCCGACGGAGACATCAAAGGATCACTTCGCGACATTTGCGCGTAGTAAGCCAAAATACCTGCTACATAGAGCGTCTCCGCCTGTGTTGCCCCCAAGACAGTTCCGCTCCTCAAATACCCAAAAAAGAACTTCAACGTCTGTTCAGCATTTACTCCGAGAAGACTCATGATCTTGCCCCTTTCGTAATTGCATCCGTATCCAAAATTAGTATAAGTATTTACCCTAATATATGCAAACTTTAATTTTTAATATGAAAATCTCACATTATGTCAAATAATGGCAAATTTATTCATAGCGGAGATTAGAAATTTTATTGTATAATATTAGCGTGGAATCAAAAAACAAAATACCTCCTGCCGGCGTAGAAAATATAAAAAAAGCTCCCATTCGTCCTTCTCGCAGGGATTTTTTGGGAAAAACCGCATTTTTGGGAACAACTGTTTTGGCGTCTCCGCTTGCAGGTATGGCTGAAAAAATTTCTCCCGACGAATCAGGGGGCAACACAGAATACGAACAATTCGTTGTTGATCAAATAAATGAAATAAAAGAAATTGTTGCCAATAAAAAATATCGCGATATTTTGTCTAATCCATATCTTGCTTATTGTCTTTATTATTTACAATCATTTCTTGATCAGACTTCAGATCCCAAAAATCAGCGTTCCGTTCCTGAAAAAATTATCGGCGCAGTTGCGCATCTTATTACGCCGGAATTTCGGGCGCAGGCAATTCTTTCTCTTGAAGAACAAACAAAAGATAAAGAACGCCTGGAAGATAAAAAAATATCAGCTAATAAAGTTCTACCGCTCAAGAAATTTATTTTTGGCAGTATAGGAAAAAACCATGAAATTGCAATAGATTTATTTACTAATGAATCATCGCCGGTATATTCAACAGGAGGCGGCTTGGTAATCGTTGCCGATAATGATTGGCATCCGGATAGCGAATTGTCTTCAAGTTCAATTCAAGGAGGAAATACGGTGATTATTTTTAATTATTTAACAAAAGAATTCTTTAGATATGCTCACTTGAATAAAATTGCCGTAAGTCCGGGAGAACTTGTAATGGCAGGCGAGAATCTGGGAACAGTAGGGCACACGGGGAAAAATGCATCGCTTCCGGGTCATGGCCAGCATTTGCATTTTGAAATACGCAGATACCTAAGTGACAAAAATATAAATCAACCGCTAATGGCAGACGACCTTAAAAAGCTTTTAGGAAGCTTAACCTTTAATAGTTTAGTAATCAAAAATCCGAATCTTTAACTAAAATTATGGTACTCGCGTGGCTGTCCAATTACTTACTCCACCCGTTCCGGCTCCGCCGTTCATATTATTCCATAATGAGTCAACGGTACCAGATATTGTAGCTGTATAACCATTTTGATAGCTGATCGTCATAGTTACTGCATTACCTGTTTGTTGTCCGACAAGAGTCCAATTGTATGGATAAGAATAAACTGGTCCACTACCTGCAGGATAACCTCCGGTTCCGGTCAGAATGCCACTAGTGGTTTCAGTAAGAAACATATCATGTTGGTAAGTATTATTATTAACACCAAGCAGCCATGAGCCGGTCAAAGGACCTTGCTCGTCGCAATGCCCGGGACCAATTAGACCTTCGTTGTAAGAACCAAGAGTGCCGGCAAGATTAATGAACTGTTGGCGTATAGATGAGCTTCCTTTTAGTGCTGCAATTTGAGCTGGAGTATAAGTGTTAAACAATATATTGGCCGAATCCAAAGCAGCTTGCACACCTGAAGTAACAGAAGCGCCATTCAATTGATTTAACTTTGCCGCAATATACTGATGCGCCAACTGGTAGTAAGCATTGCCGCCTTTCGGAGAGGTCTGAAGTACTTGAAGATAAGTTTGACCGCTTAAGAAGAAAGGTTTTTGTTCTTGCAGTAAGGGATCCAATAAAGCCCAAGTGTCATCATAAGGCGCTTTGCCCAATTGGGAATGATTTTTCCAATAACCTTGTGTAAGGGTACAGCCTGAAGATGGCACATTTACAACGACTGTCCAATTATCACTTCCTGATGTTTGGGTATCATTCGTTACAAAAGAAGCGGTATTATCAACATTATATGTGCCTTGTATGCTGTATGGTCCGATTTGTCTTGGGTAGTTGAATGTTTTTGGTGCCTCGCCGGAACAGACAACTCCTAAGCTTCCAGCATATGTATCACTGACATTAATACATTCATCAGTTTCGGTTGTTGGTGTTGTGCCGAAAACTACAGGAGCAGTACCCGAACCACCCGGCACATCCCCAGACGCAGTCACAGTGGCAGTGTTAGTTGTAGTCGTGTTATCTGGCAGATTTACAGAATAAGTGCAAACTAAATCACTGTTAGCCGCAAGCTGATACGGGAAACTGACAGGACAATTAACCGTCGCGCCGATAGCGGGCGAAATTACATCAGTAACACCCGTAATATTCGCGGTAACATTATTTGGGTTGTGAATAGTAATATCGCCGGAAACAGCCCAATTGTTATCTACGGAAGTAGCACCAACTGCAACTCCATAATTTGCTTGAAATGTTTGTCCGGGAGTAAGGGTTAAAGAGGTCTGATCAGCTGTTTTGTCAATTGTCCAATTCCAAGTGCGAGTGAAAGTTGTGCTTGCGGTCTTGCTTACTTCCAAAGGAGAAACCGGTGTATATTCTACATCCAGCTTGAATATCAAAGCTCCCGGGTTGTATTGGTAATAAGGATTTAAACGAAGCGCGGGGGAAGGATTATCTCCGTCATCAGCCCAAAAATATTCATTGGCAGCAAGAATTGTGATTGTATTTTCACCGCTATGCAATTTTCCAGCCGGTATTGTAACATTCCCTACATTTTGCCAACCGGATGTAGCCACTGAAGCTTCGTGTAAATTGGTGTTTTCCCATCCAGCTATTTTGGCTGTCGCTGACCTTGCCACATATTCGCCATTAACCCACACCTCCCAAGCGTTATCCGCCGCAATACGCAATACTCCACCTTGCGGTATCCCATCAATATTAAATTTTTTCTCAAACTTTACGACACGGCCATGCGTATAAGCAGCTGAATCATAAAGCGGATCAGCTGGGGCATAACTAGCTGGGCCTTCTGCTCTTTCGGTTTCCCAGATCCAATCAGCAGTAGGAGCATTTGTCTGGAAACTCCAATTTACGCTGGTATCCCAAACGGAGTTAGTAACTTCTGCCCCTTCGGAAACATATCCCGTTGGATAAGGTTTAGGCTCTTGGGCTCTCACTGCGTTTAGGGGACTACTGCTAAGGTCAACATAGTTAGTAGGTCCACCCGCTTTATTATAAACGCCGATAATTTTTACACTTGTGTCGCTTACGACTGTTTCAGTAGCGGCAAAAACTGGCGTCGCACTTAATGCGAACAAAAGAACTGCTACACCAAAGACTCCAATTAATATTTTTTTCATAGTTTTTTCGACATTTTAAGCCAAAGATTAATAGTAAATAATTTAATAACTAATAATTAAAACGACCTTAATAAGCTATAAGTATACATCTTTAAAAAAGAAAGCAAGAGTCTAAAAGTGGATTAAAAATACGCAATTTATCTCCAATATTTCAAAATTAAAAATTAAAGGTCAAAAATTAAGACGTCCTCCCGCTAGTTTCCCGGCGGGAGGGCGTTGGATTTTACCAGCATCTTTTTCTTCGCACCGCTGGTGCTTGAAATCTTCTGTTGAACAGACAGCTTAGACTTGGGAATAAAACCACGAAGGTTACTACCGCCATGGCCGACGGATTGGTCATGAGCTGCTCCAAACCGCCTTTCAGGTAAAAATACCATCTTTCAATCTCCCACATCTCCATTTCCTCCTTCATTATTAGACTATACATTTGAAATCAAAGCAACTATTTTACAACTATTCATATATAAAGTTATTTACTAAATACAAGGTGGAACCTTGTATTAGGTGGGGAATATGCTAGGGTATATTTATATGAATAGAAAAATTTCTTTTGCTGAAGGGGAGTATTATCATATCTACTGTCGGGGAGTAGAGAAACGACATATTTTTTTAGATGATAAAGATCGAAAGCGTTTTCAATCTCTTTTGTTTTTATGTAATGGCACAAAACCAGTTATATATAGACTAGTACAAGGTTCCACCTTGTATACAACGGATGTTGGGAAAAAGACCATTGCTATTGGTGCTTATAAGCTTATGCCTAATCATATTCACTTATTAATAAAGGAAATTTCTAAGGGAGGCATTACTGAATTTATGAGAAAAATTAATACGGCTTATTCAATGTATTTCAATAAGAAATATGAAAGAGTCGGGCCGCTTTTTCAGGGCACTTTTGGAGCTGAACACATAACTCGAGATGAACATTTAAAATATCTTTTTGCTTATATACACCTCAATCTAATAAAACTAATTGAGCCAAACTGGAAAGAAAAGGGGATTAAAAATCTTAAAAAAGCAAAAAAATATCTGAATGACTACCACTTCTCAAGTTATCTGAGTTATTGCGGTGTATCCTCTAAAGAAAATATTATTTTATCAAAAAAAGAATTTCCAAATTATTTTTCACAGAAATATAATTTCAAAGATTTTATCAATGAATGGCTTATATTTAATACCCGAGATATCAATTAATACAAGGTTCCACCTTGTACACAAAATTAAAGGTCAAAAATTAAGACGTCCTCCCGCTAGTTTCCCGGCGGGAGGACGTTGCATTTCATCACCAATACCAATGGTCTCTCTTCCGCGCCGGCGACACGCGAGGCGTTTTGCGCAAGATGCCCAGGATTACCGCAAAGATCAGAAATCCGAGCGCCATCGCTATGACAGCCGGATTGGTCGCGAGTTGCTCCAGATTGCCCTTCAGGTAAAAGTACCACCTTTCAATGTCTTGCATTCTCCACTTCCTCCTTCTATATTTAAACAAATTATAAATAATTTGTCAAGAAGTACAAGGTGGAACCTTGTACACATGTAATAACACATACTTGACAATGTGTCTAGTTTGTGCTAGTCTATACAGAGTTCAAAGATAACCAAAGTAAAGTCCAGTGATGGACACTAAATAGTTGCTCGAAAGAGCAGTTCCTCTATTTAGTGTCCTTCACTGGACTTTTTTTATTTCCCTTATATTATAACCATATTGTAGCTCTTTTTTATGCACATTTTATTCACAGATAATCACTTGACATATCAAGGGGTCAAGGATAGTGTAGGACATATAAAGATAAATCAAGATTCTTGTCGGGAACCAAGAATGCGCAACATTATCAAGTTAAAAAAAGGATAAAAGTTGAGGGAATCTGATTTATGTCAAAAGTAGATTTTAAAAATAAATATCTGTTCAACAAGAACAAAAACCGCAGTCCGGAAGCTTTCTGGTTTGCGGTTTTTGTTTTTTGAAAATTTAATATTTAGAATGCAGGTGCGAGTTTTTTAGCCCCCAAACTAATCCATTAGTTCAAGGGAATAGAAAATTCACATTTGCACTTTAAAAAATAAAGGTCGAAAAAACAAAAAAATATTATTAATGTTTTTTTCAACAAGTGAGGAGCATATGAAAATTTATTTTCATAATGTCCGAACGAAGTTGAAATATGGAGTTAATACTCCATCTTATTAGTTAACCCCCGTCAATACAAGGTTCCACCTTGTATGGGGAAAAAATAAAATTATGAAAAAGATTATATTAAGTTTGAGTATGATAGCAGTGGTCGCAATTGCCGTGGCTGGCGCAACAGGCGCATTCTTCTCTGATACAGAGACTTCAACTGGCAATACGTTTACCGCTGGTGCGATTGATTTGGGAGTAGATAATACTTCTTACTACAATGGTGTTCTAAATACTGGAACATCATGGCAACTTGACTGGAACATCTCGGATGAGATTCCTCGTCAGTTCTTCAATTTCTTGGATTTGAAGCCAGGAGATTGGGGTGAAGATACAATTTCTTTACACGTCAACAATAACGATTCTTATCTTTGCGCTGATGTTACATTGACATCAAATGATGATAAAAGTTCTACAGAACCAGAATTAGCTTCTCTGGATGCTCTTGATGATGTCAGTAATTTGATGGACGGTGAACTAGCTAGCCACCTTCGTTTTGTTTGGTGGGCTGATGATGGAGATAATGTATTGGAAACTAACGAAACTCCAATACACAATAATGTTCCTCTTGGAACTGGTAGTGTCGCTCTTGCTGACTCTCAGACAAACGTATGGGGAGACCTTAATGGAGGTCTTTCTGGTAATGGTCCTCTTCCTGGCGGTGTGCCTCGTTATATTGCAAAGGCTTGGTGTTTTGGAGATTTGACTCTTGCACCAGTTACGGCTGGAGCAGGTCAAAACCCCACAGTAGATGGAGGTGTGCGCTGCAATGGTGTAAATGAGACAAACGTCACTCAAACCGATGGCGTGACTCTTGATATTGCTTTCCGAGCAGTTCAGTCAAGAAATAATACCGGTTTTGTTTGTGGTCAATCTCAACCGGAACCTCATAGATTAGTTCTTGAAAACGAAAATATGACTACCAGTCCTGACTGGACACCTATAACCGGTGATGGTATTGGTGGAGTTTTAACTTGGGCAGGTGATGGGCCAACTTTCAGCTACAGTGTTTCTGCTAGTGGTTTGCCAGCAACTACCAATTACAGTTTGATCTACTACGCTGATCCTTATCCAGGAAATAATCCCGGAAAACTTATTGGCACAGGTACAACAGACAGTGGTGGTAATTTAGCTTTCTCAGACAATCCTGATTTGGGTATGGATTTGCCAATGCCAACTGATGCTAATTCCGGCGCTCCTCACAATGGAGCCAAAATTTGGTTAATTCCTAGCGCAAACTACAATGTAGGCACAAATAGTGTTACTCCTTGGACACCAGACAATACCTGGTTGTTTGAAGGCAATGTCTACATTAATTACAACGACACCAATAACTAATTACTAACCGAATTAAGCGGATAGTGCCGCGTTTTAATCGACATTACGCGGCATGATTCTGCAGAATCATATGAAAAAAATATTATTAAGTCTCGGAACACTCGTTGTAGTTGGAGCAGTCGTTGCCGGCGCAACAATCGCTTTCTACAATGATACCGAAACATCAAACGGAAATATCTTCGTCGCTGGTTCCATAGACCTCAAAGTTGACCACGAAGCACAAACATATAATGGTGTGGACTGTGAGACATGTAGCGTAAATGTTTTTAGTTCCACAGCAACAAATGTTATAGCAGGTACCGGCGCATTTGCAGGTACATATCCTACACCCGCAGTTGAACTTACATTCATTCATCCAGCATGGTTAGCTGAAGCCACTTTACCGCCAGCGCAGTGGATCTGGGTAACAAACCCCGTGCTTCTTGCTGACACAACAAACAACGCTGAATACACATTCCAAAAGAAATTCAATTGGAATGGTAGTGTTAGTGGAGTAACACTTGACCTAGCACTTGCGGCTGACAATGGATATAAAATTGTATTCAATGGTATAGAAGTTGCTAATGCACTTGGTACTGAAACCAACTATGGCGCTCTTGTAAACACAACAGCTGCTGAAGCGCTTATGCTTCCTGTAATACAAAATGGCGTAAATACTCTTGAAATTACAGTGAGAAACAAAGCTCTTGGTGGTTCTAACCCAGCAAGTAATCCAGCAGGTCTTATCTTTGAATTAAATATTCAACGAGCAAATTGTGAAGCTGATTCTGCTTTCCAGAATGCATGTCAACTCTGGAGCGAGCAGGACCTTGATGGTTCACAGAGTTTCTTCAGTTTTGGCGACGTTAAACCGGCTGACTCGGGAACGAATCTAATTTCTCTTCACGTAGGTACAAATGATGCTTACGCATGTTTGATTCCAAACAATATTCACAACGATGAGAATGTTGTGGTAGACCCTGAAGTAACTGCTGGAGACACGTTAGTGGATGGACTTGAAAATGGTGAACTTGGAGCAAATCTAGAATTCTTCCTCTGGGAAGATAATGGTGATGGAGTATATCAGAACACCGAGCCAACTCTCGCCGGTCCTGGTGCGCACATTGATCAAATCCAAACACAAATGCTTGCTATGACGTTAACTGGTGGTGGTCCAACAGAATATGTTGGACTAGCATGGTGCGCAGGTGATCAGACTGTATCTGGAAGTGTTATTAGTTGCGATGGTAATGGTATGGGCAATAAAGCTCAGACTGACAAACTCCTTGCATCTCTTACTGCATACGCAGTACAAGTTAGAAACAATCCTGGCTTTACTTGTGCAAGTGTAGTGCTTCCGTAATCTAAAGTCTTCTCAATAATTAATTATTGAAGCTTTTGACTCACTCCGACCATGTCGAATGTCGGAGTGGGGACTAAGGCTTTAAGTCCCTCAACTAAAATTTAGTTCGGGATCAAGACCTTAAAAAATGAAAATAAACACAGACAAAATATTCAAAATTTTTTACCGAACATTCTATATAGTAATTATTGTTATTATTGCGCTTTTACTGATTGCTCTTTTTCCAATTAAAGGCAACTACCAGATAAAAATCGTAAAATCCGGCTCAATGGAACCGAGCATTCATACCGGAAGCATTGTTGTCGTAAAACCCAGCGCCAGTTATAAAGTAGGAGATGTGGTGACCTTCGGCAAAGACACCAAGAAAGATATTCCGACTACCCATCGCATAGTTTCCAGCCGAGCGGTGGAAGGCGTGATTATGTTCACCACCAAAGGGGACGCCAATGAAGATAATGATACGAGTGAAATAAAACAGAGCGATATTCACGGCAAAGTTCTCTTGGATGTTCCATTTTTCGGCTATATAATTGACTTAGCTCGCAAGCCTCTGGGCTTTGCCGTTCTGATTATTCTTCCGGCGCTTATCGTTGTTTATGACGAGGGAGCGAAAATATTTCAGGAGATAAAGAAGATGCGGAAGCAAAAATTAGCAGTTGCAGAAAACAATGAAAAAGAAATTTAACAAAATAATATTTCTGGCGCTGATTTTACCGCTGACTCTGGGCGTTTTTGGAGCACAACCAACGAATGCATATTATGGCGACATAGAGAATTCACCCGGCAATATTTTTTCAGCTGCTCTTTTGGATTTTATATTGACTAACAACAGTCTTAATAAGCTTATCGGTCCGGAAGCGCTGGGAGAGATTTCTCATGCTTCGGTCGCTATGCCGGAGAGCGGTAGTTTGCCGATGCAATATATTTTATCAAATAATATTTCAAATAATGATTTCGATTTTTGTTCTAAGCTGACGGTAGAAGCAAAATTAAACGGACTTAGCAAATATTCAGGACCGCTTTCCGGACTGGCCTATGCTACGACTACCGAATTCGGTTCTTGGGAATTTCGTTTTGACTTGCCGCCGAATGTTTCTGTTCCAAACGGAGCGCAGTGCAATGAGGACGCCCTCTTTTCCGCTTGGAGAGCGGATATCACAAACCGAGCAGATAGTAGCTGGCATGACGAAGAAACTCTCAATATTTCTTTTACCGCGCGGATGGTTGTCTTGAACGAAATTTTTGCCAGACCCAACGGCGGAGCGGCTCCAAAAGATCGTGAATATATAGAATTGTATAATAATGGCACTACTCCGGTTGATACGCTCGGCTGGCAGATTTCAGAAATCGCGGGAACAACGGAAACATTTTATCCGGTAATAGCCACTGGCGCAGTCTCCGGTGAAGTCCAGCCATACAACGGAGCTTCTACTATTATCCCGGCTGGCGGATGGCTGGTGCTTGAATTCGGCGGTAGCGCTGCACACTTGAATGATACAGGGGATACGGTAAAACTTTATGATAATGTTACAACTTTGCTTGATTCTCATGCTTACCCTGCGGTATCAGCCGGCAAGGCAGTAGTGCGTTTCCCTGACGGTATAGGTTTCTGGGTAGATCCCGAGCCAACTCCGGGCACAGCAAATATGGTAAGTTTGGAAGATTTGCGTGCGGCTGGATTTGATGATGCAATGATTGCGCAAGTGCTTGAACTTGTAGCGCTTAAGGATGCCGCCTTATTGAATAATAATTTATTAAATAACAATGGGGAGAATCAAATTGGAGCGGTTCCAGTCATTCCGGCGATTCCAACAGTTCCAGAAATTTTACCGCCGGTTGAGGTTGTGGTGCCAGGGTCCCAACTTTCACCGGATGCGGTGATGAGCGAAGCAGAACCGGTTATTGAGACAACGTTAACCACGGGAGATGTTGTAACGATTCCAAAGGCAGAGTCAATACCTGTTGTGGAGAATATAATAATTCCAGAAGAACCAGCGATAAAGAAATCGGAAACAATTATAGAATCGGAGCCGGCTATTGAGCCAGAAGTGATTGTTGAACCGGAACCAATTGTTGAGCTGGTGCCAGCGATAGAACCGGTTCCCGTAGTAGTAGAAACTTCAACGCCCGAATTACCACCATCAAATGAATAAAAATAATATGAAAAATTTTCTTAAAATCTTAATACTGCCGATTGCCATCGTAACAATACTGGGCGGTTTTGCCGATATTGCTTTTGCTGGTGTTTCTGTGGACCCGTCTTCTTTGATTGTAGTCTTTGATCCAAGTCCGAAACTTTTTAATCAGCCAAATTTTCTTCCCCTAGACGAAACATCCGGCACTGTAACAGTTACCAATAATTCCGGCGCAACACAGGATATTTTGACTGAAATGATAAATATTTCGGATAGTGGTAATTTTGGAAGTCTTTTACGCCTCAAAATAGTTGGAAGTAGCGGAATTTTATTTAACAATACTCTCGCTAGTTTTTTTGCAACTGCCGGTGAATTTCCTCTCGGCGCAATTTCTGCTGGAGAATCTAAAACTTTCACTTACACTATTTCATTTATTGATTCCAGCGACAATTCATATCAGGGAAAAACGCTCGGCTTTGATGTCTGCGTTGGATTTTCAGGTGGGACAAGGCATTGCGGTGATACCGTTGCCGGGGGTGAAAATAATACGGGAGATGGCGGAACCGGAAATCCGCCACCGGGCGGGAATATTCCTGGTACTGGAAACAGGGGCGGTGGCGGGGGTGGAGGAATAATAATTCTTACCATATACAATGAACAAACGTTAAGTATAGTAAATGTTCCACCGACAGCCACAGCCACAATAACTTGGGATACGAATATTTTATCAACCAGCCAGGTTGTTTACGGACCGACTCCAATTTTTCCAGCAACATATTCTCTAAATATGAACGCAATCAATTTTGGTTATCCATCCGGCACTGCTGAAGATACTACAAAAGTTCTACACCACTCTGTATCAATAACAGGTCTTGTACCAGGACAAACTTATGTCTATCGTGTCGTTTCTCGCGCTTCACCACCGACCATAAGTTTTGAACATACATTTACAGTACCTCTCACAACACCTCTCTTGGCGCAAGCCGGCAGTAATAATTTTATAGGAGGCAATTTATCAGGAAATACTTCCGGAAATACTAATGGGTCCGGGACAGAAGGTTCTTCAACAGGCTCAGGGTCTTCTGGCGCAGGTTCGCAAGAAGGTGCACCCTTAGTGGGAGAAAATGACACAAATTCAAACAACAACCAAAGTCTGTTAGCTTTGGCTTTTCTGGGAATGGGCAATCTTCTGTCGTCATGGAAATATTGGTTGCTGCTGGCAATTATATTGATTCTAATATTTTTCATTGTTTGGAGAAGAAGGAATCGAAAATCTCCTAACGAAATAAGATAACTTTTTCAAAAATTTTGAGAGGATTTTTAACTCAAACACTGCCTTGACATTTTTCTTATTATCATTTATTATACATAAAGATTCCGCGGGTCGTTCTGAAACGCCGGCGGACTAGATTCTAGTCCTTTGAGGAGCAAAAACAAGGTGAAACTGCGAGTGCTTTTGGTAGTACTGCTGACTTTTACGCTGTTGCTGGTTACGCCGGTAGCAGCAACGGTTGTCAACTTTGATAACTTGCCGACCACTCAGACGTGGGGAAGCCAGACGAACGCCTGGGCCGACATACCGGGCAACTACATGGGCTTGAGCTGGGTTGGCTGGGAGGTCATGAACCAAAGCGCCTACCAGGCGCTCTACAGTGATCCCACCCCGCTGCCATCGGCGAGCAACTTCGCTTACCCGGGCCTTGACACGGGCGGTGTATTAACGGTCACTGGCAACCCGTTTAACTTCCTCGGTGTCAGTTTCGCCTACTGGCCGAATACAACGTCGGTGAAAGCGAATGACGTCACAATCCGAGGATATCTGGGGGCAAACCTGGTGGCACAAGCCACTACGTTTCAGTTGACCACAACATGGAGGGGGTACGGCGGGTTTGCTGGACCAGTGGACCGGTTAGAGTTCAGCACAAATCCCGGCTCTGGGTACTTCCGAATGGACAACTTCAGCTATGAGTCCGCTTCCGCCGTCCCCGAACCGGGAACCTTCTGGAGCCTCATCAGCGGCGGCGGGCTCCTCGGCCTCGGCCTGCTGAAAAGGAAGGTGGCGGCGTAGGACACGACCGCAACAAGTGATCAAAAAGACCACAATCGTGGCAGGGGACGCGCTCAGCAGAGTCGCGTCCCCTTTTAGTTTGTTTTAAAAAATATGAAATAAATTTAACTTGACATTTTTTTATTTATTGTGGATTATATGTAAGAAGTTAAGCAAGTCGTTCTGAAATGACTTGTGTTCGATCTTTGAGTTAAGGGAGGGAAAATTGCGACTGCTTTCGGCGGTACTGCTGACTTCGCTATTGCTGGTCACTCCGGCAACGGCCACCTCTGTGTACGGCACAGAGACACCACTTGTTGGATCTACTACCTTGCTCGGTTTTGGCAACTGGGCGGGCAACACGAGCCTGGCCTGGGCCATTACCCCGCTGTCTGGCGGTGGTGGGTGGCTCTACAACTACACCTTCACTGAAATCGGTAGCGATCTGAGCCACTTGGTGTTGCAGTTTTCGGACAACTGCGCGGGCGACCCCGGGTGCATTTCTAATGCAACCAACAACCCGGACGGGCCGCGGCTGTATCCGTCTTTCACTCCTCCCAACTTCGAACAACCCGTATCCATTTACGGCGTCAAGTTCAGCTTTTTGGGGGGTTCACCGTATGCGTTTAGCTTCGCCTCGAACCGGGCTCCGGTCTGGGGCAATATGTACGCGCGGGACGGGGGAAACGCCTACGCCTACAACGCGGGACTTACGAACCTGGGGTCGTCATCGACGGGAGATTTTGTAGCTCGTCCGGACGGTGCCGCTGTCCCTGAACCGGCATCGCTGACTCTCGGCGGTCTCGGGCTTGGGCTCCTCGGTCTCGGCCTGCTGAAAAGGAAGGTGGTGGCGTAAGAAACGCCGCAGTAAAGTATCAAAAAGACCACAATCGTGGCAGGGGACGCGCTCAGCAGAGTCGCGTCCCCGTTTTCGTTATTTTAAAAAATATAAATTTTTATATCCATGGTATAATTTATTTTAACCATGAAAAAATATATTTTTACATCAATTGCTTTGATTGCCGGAATAGTTTTGTTTATAGTTTTCTACTACAAATTTGACCCATCTTTGCTCACAGACCTTTCTTTTTATGTGAATTTGGCAAACCCTTCTATGCGTATTGTGAGGGTAGAAGAAGGTTTGCGCAAAGAAGAAGTGGCGAAAGTAATAACGGAGAAGCTTGATTGGAACGAGAAGAATAAAACAGACCTTATAAATAATATGAATGTAGAAGGGCATTATTTCCCAAAGACTTATTTGATTTATAAAGACGAGAGTCCGTCCGTGGTCAGCGCAACCATGTTTAATGAATTCTCCAAGCAGGTAAGCAAAGTAAAAAAACCAAAATCCGAAAAAATAATCAACGAGAATGCCGTTCTTAAAATCGCTTCTATTATCCAGCGTGAAGCGGCTAGCAAGAAGGATATGCGTTTAATTTCCGGGATAATTTGGAATAGAATTTTTAGCGGAATGAAACTGCAAATAGACGCAACCTTGCAATACGCCAAAGGCAATGAGGAAGACGGCTGGTGGGAGGAAGTAACTCCGGCAGACAAAAAAATAAAATCCTCTTACAATACCTATCTTCACGAAGGATTACCGCCGGGGGCTATTGCGAATCCGGGACTGGCGGCAATTTCGGCCGCCTTTAATCCGCAAAAAACAAACTGCCTTTTCTACTTGCACGATAAAAACAGGAAAATTCACTGTGCCAAAACTTACGAGGAACATAAGAAAAATATTGATATTTATTTGAAATAGAGTATAATCTCGTATATGGCAAAAAGAGGCACCACGCTTAGTCCTAAGAAAAAATCAAGGCATTCTCACAAGACTAAAAAGCGGCTTGAAATAAAAAGAGCGATGCTGGCGAAAAAAGCCGCACGGAAAAAGTTTCAGTAGAATTTCTGCCTCACTCGGATAAATTAAAACATAAAAACACCAAGATCTGATTTTACCTTCATAAGGCCAAAAGGCGGTTCAATTTGAAAAGATAAAACCGCAATCTTTTCTAAATTATTTCTGGTCATAAATACCAACTCCTTATCCCCAGGACGAAATCTTATTTGAATTTGTTTTATATTATCAAGAGTGCTTAAATTCTTCTCAGCCATCAATGCCTTGGCCTTGCCAATAAGATAGTCGGTGAAATTAAAGGGAATGTCCATACCGGAAGTATTCTTTATTTCAGTTTCTCCTAAATCAATATTATTGGGGAGGTAAAACTTATTCACACTCTGCCATTCTTCTATGTAGCCTTTCAGATCCAGACCCTCTTTTTTTCCCACCGGCCTGACTCCTGCCGCATCATGAATATCCCTTGACACATATCTTGCTTCCGTATCCTCAAGTGGTAGCCCTTTCCTTATTTTCGCCATTGCTTCTTCATTAGTTGCGTGCCGGATGGACTCAAGGGCCTCTCTCAATTCTGTATTACTTGGAATCAATTCTTCATTGGTTGGAATTCTCTCTTTTCTCATACCGCTATAGTATCATTAATGCCAGGTTGAGGCAAACAAACTTGTTTATACTCTTTTGTTTATGTGTTATTATTAAAAAGTCGAAAGATTATTATTTTAAGTTTTTTAATATATTATTATGTTCAGAAAAATTTTAATGTTCTCAGGCATAATTTTAGCTTTGTCTTTAATGGTTTCTCCGGTATTGGCCGAAGAAAATAATCTAACAACTAATGCCACAGGAGCTACAAACACATCCGCAGCCAAAGCTGCCGATGTGGCTGCTAAAATAGCTTGTGTTAAAACTGCTGTTGCTGCTCGCGAAGCCGCGATTGGGGCAGCTGTTGCGACGCACATGCAAGCCGTGCAGGCCGCATATTCCACCCGCGCCAATGAATTAGCGGGCGCATATTCAAACACAACTGTAAAAACAGTGCGAGCTGGAACTAAAGTCGCCTGGGCTGATTTCACTAAATCCATCAAGTCTGCTTCCAAGACATGGAAAACAAATCGCAACGCTGCTTGGTCCGCATTCAGAGCAGCCGTCAAGGCCTGCGGAGCTCCATCAAGTGTTTCGGATTCTGCAAATTCCGGTTTTGAATTGAGTGGACAATAAAAAATAGATTTTGGAATGCTAGAAAATCCCTGTTTAAAGCAGGGATTTTCTATTTTAAGGGTTTTTTATTTAAAATTTTGCTACAATATAAAAACATGAATTGGCTGAAACATATTTTTGCAAAAAGCAAGAAAGATAGTGAATTAATAAATTCTCTCCAAAAAAATCTTTTTGAGAAGTTGTATAAATTTGCCAAAAATGAGCCAAATTTCGCGCTCAACGAGCTGAATTCCAAAGCCGAAGGGTTGGATGAGCAAGAAGTCAGAAACAGATTAAAAATTTACGGATCTAATGACATAGCGGATGAAAAAAAGACCAATCATTTTTTTAAACTGCTTGGCATTTTAAAAAACCCTTTAAATTTATTACTGACTGCTTTAGCCGTAGTTTCTCTGCTGGTTGGCGACCTAAAATCTTTTGGCATTATAATTCTAATGGTTTTGTTGAGCGTAATCTTGAATTTTTACCAGGAAACAAAAGCGGCCATGGCGGCCGATAATCTCAAAGCAATAATTCACACCAAAACCACGGTAATCAGAAACAATGTTAAAAAAGAAATTCTTTTAAGAAATGTTGTTCCGGGCGATATTGTTTGCTTGTATTCGGGCACTATTATTCCCGGCGACGTGAGGCTGATTTCATCCAAAGATTTATTTATAAATCAGGCAATGCTGACCGGTGAATCTTTGCCGGTAGAAAAACATATAACAGATTCCGATTTGGATAAAAAGGGCGCAATAGAATTTTGTAATTTATGTTTTTTGGGTACCAGTGTTGAAAGCGGCGTGGCGACAGCGCTGGTGTTAAGCACCGGGAAAAATACTTATTTGGGCAGTATTGCTTCCGATATTAATAAAAATGACCATGTTTCGGATTTTAATAAAGAACTGGGACAATTTGTTATTTTAACTTTAAAATTTATGGCCTTCATGGTGCCGGCTGTTTTTTTATTGAATGGATTTTTCAAGGGCAATTGGTTTGAAGCATTTTTATTTGCAATTGCGGTAGCCGTCGGTATTGCTCCGGAGATGATTCCGACGATTGTGGCTGTTAATCTATCAAAAGGAGCTATGGTTTTGTCAAAAAACAAAGTAATTGTAAAACATCTGGATGCGATAGAAAATTTGGGAGTAATGGATATTTTATGCACGGATAAGACAGGAACGCTGACTGAAGGAAAGATTATTTTAGAAAAACATTTGGATATTTATGGCCGAGATGATACAAAATCTTTGCATTATGCGTTCCTTAATAGTTATTTCCAGACCGGAGTAAGCAACATACTTAATGAAACTATTTTAAAACACGAAGAGGCCAAAGAAAAATTGGAAATAGCGAATTATCAGAAGGTGGATGAAATTCCTTTTGATTATAACCGAAGAAAAATGTCAGTGATAGTTTCAAAAGAAAAAGATAAATCTTTACTGATTTGCACAGGAGCGGTGGAGGAAATTATTGCCTCTTGTTCCAGCGTATTGGTTGATAATAAAGTAATTTCCTTGAAAGATTTTAGCGATGAAAAAAAATTACTCATAGAAAAAGAATTAAATGAAGAAGGTTTTCGGGTAATAGCTGTGGCCTACAAAGAAACTAACCCGGAGAAAAAAGTTTTTTCAATAAGTGATGAAAATGAGCTTACTTTTGTCGGATTTTTGGCATTTTTTGACCCGCCTAAACAGAGCGCCAGAGAAACTATTAAAGATTTGGAAAATTTTGGGGTAAAGATAAAGATTTTAACAGGAGATAATGAAATAATTACCAAAAAGATATGCGAAGATGTCGGCATTTTAGTTGAAAAAATATTGCTCGGCAAGGATATAGAAAAATTAAGCGACGAAGAATTAGGCAAAGAAGTAGAAGAAACTTCCGTGTTTGCAAAATTATCCCCTTATGACAAAGAAAGAATAATAAAAAGCTTGCGGAATAAAAATCATATAGTGGGATTTTTGGGCGATGGCATTAACGACTCTCTTTCTCTGATCGCCGCGGATGTCGGTATATCGGTTGATACGGCGGCCGATATCGCCAAAGAATCGTCGGATTTAATCTTGCTTGAAAAAAGCTTGCTGGTTCTTAAAGAAGGGATAAAAGAGGGGAGAAGAATCTTCGATAATATTATTAAATACATGAAAATGGCCGCCAGTTCAAATTTTGGAAATATGTTCAGCGTGGTTGGCGGAAGTATTTTCTTGCCATTTTTGCCCATGTTGCCGGTGCAAATACTTACCAATAATATGCTCTATGATTTTTCTCAAATGACGATTCCCACCGACAATGTTGATAAAGAGCGCTTATTAAAACCTAAAAAATGGAATTTTAAAAATATTAAAAAGTTTATTTTATTTTTTGGCCCAATCAGCTCGTTGTTCGACTATGCTACATTTTTCGTAATGCTTTATGTATTTCACGCCTGGACCAACCCGGCGCTTTTCCATACCGGCTGGTTCGTGGAATCTTTGCTTTCTCAGACTTTAATTGTGCATATTATCAGAACCAGCAAAATTCCATTTTTACAAAGTCGGGCAAGCTGGCCACTTACAATTTCAACCATCTGCGTAATTGCAGTCGGAATTTTCCTGCCGTTTTCACCATTTGCCGGAGCCTTTAAATTCCTGCCTTTGCCGCCGCTTTATTTCGTGTTATTATTTGTTGGATTGATATTATATTTCTTGATTACTCAATTCCTAAAAACATGGTTTATTAAAAAATATGAGTGGATATAATAATGAATAATAAAAAATCCTCAGCCGGAAAATCCCTCGGCCATAGCCGTACGGGCGAGGCTAAGAAAGTAGTCATGGTCAGTGGAGGATTTGATCCGGTGCATATCGGACATGTGCGGTTGTTTCAAGAAGCGAAAAAATTAGGCGATGAACTGGTGGTGGTCATCAATAATGATAACTGGAAAAGAAAGAAGGGAAGACATGTTTTTATGCCCGATTGCGAACGCAAAGAAATCATAGAAGCGTTTACTTATGTAGATAGGGTGATAATAACAGAACATCCCAAAAATCCGAAAAACCCGAAAGATATGAGCGTCAGCAAAGAATTACTTAAAATCAAGCCGCATATTTTTGCCAATGGCGGAGATAGGAATGAAGAAGATGCCAAAAATCCAAATTCTTCCTTGTATTATGATGTAGAGATGTGCGGAAAATTAGGAATTAAAATGGTCTTTAATGTCGGATACGGGGGAAAGGTGCGCAGCTCTTCCGATTTATTAAAAGAATATTTAAAAAAACATCAGAATAAGAAAAAATAATATGTTACCAGATTCTAAATTTTCTCCTCTTCATTTTGGCACCAGCGGTATTCGCGCTCCGGTCATTGATATGACTGACATGGAGTGTTATATTAATACCCGCGGTTTCATTCAATATCTTTATAAAACAAAAGAAATTAAACCCGGCGACAATATTGTTCTAGCCGGAGATTTAAGACCCAGCACTCCGCGTATTATGTCTGCTGTCCATAGAGCCATAATGGATGAAGGGTGCCAAACCCTTTTTTGCGGTTTTGTGCCTACTCCCACCCTGAGTTATTATGCCTGGAAAAGACATCTGCCCGCTATAATGGTTACGGGTAGTCATGTTCCAAAAGAACTAAACGGAATAAAATTTATCAAATCATCTGAAGAAGTATTAAAAAATGACGAGAAAGATATATTATTTCAGGTTGCAGAAGTTCGCGAAAAAGAATACTCAAAAAATGAAAATGACTTTTTATTTGATGTGAACGGTTTTTTTAAACAACCCGTTAGTTTGCCGTCCGTATCGGAAGAAAAAAATGCTCTAGTAGAATTTCAAAAGCGTTATACAAGTATTTTTCCCTCCAATATATTAATCGGTAAAAAAATCGTTCTTTATGAACAGTCTGCCGTGGGACGCGATCTTTTAAAGAATATTCTGACCTCTCTCGGCGCTGAAGTGATTTGTTTTGGGAGAAGCGATAAGTTTATTCCTATGGATACGGAGAAAATGCCGGATTTTGTAATTGATTTACTAAAACAATTAGCTCAAGATTTTCAACCATTTGCCGTTGTTTCTACCGATGGCGATTCTGACCGCCCCGTTCTGGCTGACGAAAATGGTTCTTTTCTTTCAGGGGACCTTCTCGGCACTCTTGTATCTCTCTATCTCAAACCCGATTTTGCTTCAATGACAGCTACTTGTGATGATGCAGCTGCAATTATTCTGAAAAAATCGCATATTGAAGTCGTATTAACAAAAGTCGGTTCTCCCTACGTTATCGCTTCTATGGATGAAAAATTAGCCCAAACCCCGAATGCAAAAGTTGTATCTTGGGAGAGAAACGGCGGCTATCTCTTGGGCAGCAATTTTACCGTGAACAATAAAATATTGGATTCGCTTCCCACTCGGGACTCAATACTTCCCATTATAATTGCTATTATTTTTAGCGTAGAAGAGGGTGTTTCTCTTTCTGCTTTAATCAGCTCTAAACTCCCTCGTCATTTCACTGTTTCTGGCGCTGTTGATAATAAAACTAAGGGTTGTGAATCTTACAATGCTCACCTTGGTAAAACCATTGTTAGCTCTTTTTCACCTCAGGATTCCAATATTAAGCAGCTGAATTTTACCTCAAAGGGATTGGAAATAATTCCCTCTATGATTATTTCAAATCCAAATCTCGAAAAAGAAGCCAAGAGTATAAAATTAGGCCTAGAATCATACTTTAATTCTGCTTTTGGTTATACTCCAATTATATCAATAGGCTATATAGACGGTATTCGCATTTCTTTCTCCAATGGCGAGGTTGCGCATCTCCGTCCTTCAAATAATGCCCCAGAATTCCGGCTTTATGCCACTGCCGACACCAAAGAACGCGCCAATAAGATTCTGGCCGATCGTTTTGTTATTATTCCCGCGATTATTTCCGATATTGTATAATTATTAACAATAGATTTGCCAAAAAATCGTTTAGTTGTATAATTTAAAGTAATGGCTGCATCGAAAGAGAAAAAAACAAAAATAGTAAAAAAGAAAGCAATAAAAGCTGTTAAACGAAAAACAGCAATAAAAAAAAGAGTTGCTAAAAAGAAAATTTCTGTTCTGGACCTTAAAAGATCAACTAAAAATCCTATTATTGAGCCTGAAAATGACGTTAACTGGAAGTCAAAAGCGACCTTTAATCCTTCCGCGTTTTATCACGACGGGAAAGTGCATATCGTGTATCGAGCAATCGGAAATACCGATAATTCAGTTTTAGGATATGTAGTAAGTAAAGATGGCCTAAAAGTGCTGGAGGGATTTCCCGCACCTATTTATAATCATTTTTTATCGCAAAATAAAGATAAATCTCTTCCGTTAATTTCTTATGTTTCCGGCGGAGGATGGGGTGGCGGTTGTGAAGACCCCAGACTGACTCTTCTTGGTGATAAAGTTTATATGATTTACACGGCTTTTGACGGATGGGGGTCGGTTCGAATGGCCCTCACTTCCATAAGTTTGGATGATTTTATAAATAAACATTGGGATTGGAATAAACCGGTTCTTATTTCTCCCCCCGGCGAAATACACAAAAATTGGGTGCTTTTTCCGGAGAAAATAAAAGGAAAGTACGCTATTCTTCACAGTATTTCCCCGCATATAATGATAGATTATTTTAACAGCTTGAATGAACTGAACGGAAACAATTTTATTCACAGTATCCATCAAGGCAGTCTTTTGTGGGGATCTAGAGATAGATTAATAAGAGGTGTCGGGCCATCTCCGATAAAAACAAAGTATGGCTGGCTCGTTTTGTATCACAAAATGGAAAAACATGATTCTCATAGATACAAATTATGGGCAATGATTTTAGACGCAAAAGATCCAACTAAAATTCTATACAATTCCAATCAGCCTATACTTGAGCCCGATGAATGGTATGAGAACGAAGGATATAAGAGCGGCGTGGTGTATTCTTGCGGAGCGGTCGTCAAAGACGGGGAGTTGTTTGTGTATTATGGCGGCGCGGACAAAGTGTCATGCGTAGCCACAGCCAATCTGGATAAATTTTTGAAAGAACTGATTCATTCCAGTACGCCTAAATTGAAAAATAAAAAAATAAAAGCGTAAAAAATATGAGACTGTTACGAAAAGTTAAACCAATTGAAGTAAAAAGATGTTTCGTTATTTCGGACTATCTAAGCCAAAAATACTTAAAACCAGCGATACAAATAAGTAATAAGCAACAATATCTCAAGCAATTAACTAAAGCAAAAAAAGTTATTTTGGAATTGCCGGAATTGATGCTTGATATGATTATTAAAGGCGAATACAGAAAACGTTTTGAGGCATACAATAAAATGGAGTGGTATGTGGGAATTGTTAAAACAGGCGAAGTTGGAGTGTGGAAAAGAGCAGGCGAGATGCCATTAGTATGGACTCATGGTTCACTTAAAGAAACGACGCGTTTTGTCGCGCAAGCGCTTAAAAAAAATACTAAGAAAATTACCAAACGTTGGCAAATAGCCATTCCTGGCATTTTTAAAAATTATCTTTCTGTCATTCAAAGAGAAAAATATTTATTTCCAATTGTACTGCCAGGTGGTACCATGGGAAGAAAAAGTTTAAAAAAAATGAAAGGCGATATTGATGATGGTTGTATGCGTTCTATAGCACTTGCAGTCAGTGGAAAGAAGATAATTAAAACATATATTGGCAAGAAAAATAAATAGTAAAAATTAATTTATGTACATTGTAAAAAGATCCCATCACAATCCGATTCTTGTCCCGAATAGAGACCATTACTGGGAGGCTTTTGCGACGTTTAATATGAGTGTTCTTAAAAAAGGAAAAACTTTCTATGGCGTATATCGCGCTATTTCGGAGGAAGATGTATTCCGCACACCGCAACAAATTTCCACAATCGGCATAGGGCAGAGCAAGGACGGCAGGTATTTTGAAGAACGCAGGCCATTTATTATTCCGGAAGAGGAATGGGAAAAATACGGCTGTGAAGATCCCCGCATTACTTATTTTGAAGGTAATTATTATATATTTTACACAGCGCTTTCCAAATACCCATTTGAGGCTAGCGGAATAAAAGTTGCCCTGGCAATTTCAAAGGACTTAAAAAAAATTCACGAACGCCATTTGATAACACCCTTTAATGCCAAGGCAATGACGCTTTTTCCTGAACGCATTAACGGCAAGATCACAGTGATTGTATCCGTAAATACAGATATGCCTCCGGTCAAAATTGCCGTGGCGCAAGTTGATAAGATGGAAGAGTTATGGAATCAAAAATTTTGGGAGAAATGGTATGCCAATATAAATGAACACGCCATTGACTTAAAAAGATTGCCGTCTGACCATGTTGAAATTGGCGCTCCGCCCATTAAAACTCTTCATGGCTGGCTCCTCTTATACTCGCATATCCAAAATTATTTCCCTTCAGGAAACAATTTTGACCGCATATTCGGGATTGAAGCGGTACTTCTTGATTTTAATAATCCGCTTAAAATTCTCGGGCGTACGCGCGGTCCCATCCTAGTTCCGGAAGAGTCGTACGAACTTTTGGGCCGTGTTCCCAACATAGTTTTTCCTTCGGGTGCGGTCTTACAAAAAGACAGGCTTCTTGTATACTATGGAGCATCAGACACAACGACCTGTTTGGTTCACGTAAATATCGTTGATCTTGTTTCAACAATACGTCCAGAAACGAGCGAACAATGGCATTTTCATCGTTCTATCAAGAATCCCATCATCATACCGGATAAGACGCACCCTTGGGAAGCTAAAGCCACATTTAATCCGGCTGCCTTGCGGATACGAAACACAACGCACATATTATATCGGGCGCTTTCATTAGACAATATTTCTTCTATCGGTTACGTATCAACCAAAAATGGTATTTCTATTGATGAAAGATTTTCTCTGCCGGTGTATATTCCAAGAGAAGATTTTGAATTAAAAAAAATTGTCGGAGGAAACTCGGGTTGTGAAGATCCTCGGCTGACAAAAATAGGAAAAACTATCTATATGTGCTATACGGCTTTTGATGGTATTGGTCCGCCACGGGTTGCCATTACCTTTATTTCAGAAAAAAATTTTCTACTTAAGAATTGGCAGTGGGAAAAGCCCGTTTTAATTACACCGGTAGGTTTTGACGACAAGGACACTTGTATTTTTCCTGAAAAGACTAATGGCAAATACTTTATTTTACATCGAGTTGGCGATGAAATATGCGGAGATTATTTAAAATCGCTTAATTTTAAAACTCAAATGGTCAAGAAATGCATTAGGATTATGGGACCGAGGATAAATACTTGGGACAGTTCAAAAGTTGGCATCTCTGCACCGCCGATAAAAACGAAATACGGATGGCTTCTTTTTTATCATGGCATCTCCAAAAGCCACAATACTTATCGTATTGGAGCGGTCTTGCTTGATCTTAATGACCCGGCTATTGTTCTTTCACGCACCGCCGACCCCATCTTTGAACCGGAAGAACCGTATGAGAAAATTGGCGTAGTCAATAATGTTGTTTTCCCATGCGGCCTGGTCGAAAAAAATGGCTTGCTTTATATATATTATGGCGGCGCGGATACGGTTGTCGGAGTTGCTACCATAGAACTGGATATTATTCTCAGGGCTATGATCCGAGATATTAAGTGGAAAAAAATTAAGCGGAAAAAATAAAATTATGCAAATAAATTTACAAGGAAAAAATATTGAGCTGACGGAGGCCATTAAAGACTACGTTTTGAAAAGAGTTACCAACTTGGAGAAATTACTCTCTAATATTGAGGGGGAAAAAGGTGAAGCTATGGTAAATTTTGAAGTCGTTAAGACCACCAATCACCATAAAGCGGGTGAAATTTTTCACGCCAGTTGCATGATTCGCATAGCTGGAAAAAATTTCTATGGAGAGAGTGACCACGAAGATTTATATAGCGCTATCGACGAAGTTAAAGAAACTCTTTTCAATGAAATTCAAAAGAATAAAGATCGCCGGCAGACTTTATTCAAGCGTGGCGCGTCCAGCGTTAAAAAAATGCTTAAAGGCCTTTCTAAAAGAAATCCATTTACTTCCAAATATTAATTTTTTAGAAAATCTTCATATTTTATTTCTTTTTTCCCTTCCGGCAGAACTTTTTTGATGACAAATTCTCCGTTTTCAAAAACGGCGTCGGTTATTTTTATTCTCTTGCCATTTTTCACAAAATAAATTCCAGGCCAGCCGTAAAATGCACAATACTTGTTGTAGATATCTTTTGTCGGATCTTTTTCCAAATCCACAAGACCATCTTCTCTTCTTATTTTCTTAGAGTATGTTGCCTTGGACTCATCTTGGGTTTTTGGGATAATCTTTCCATTAACATAATCCTCCATTACTTTTACCAATAATTTTCCCCCTTTTCGGAAAAGCGTTTCTTCTAGTTCAGACAAGAGCGGGGGCCAGTCTTTTTCTTTAATTTCAATACTTTCTTGTCCTACAATGGGGCCATGATCCATTTTCTCATCCAAAATTATTACTGTGGCTCCTGTGATTCTTTCGTTATTAAGGATTGCTGATCTTACCGGAGAAGCTCCGCGAAGCTTTGGAAGTAGGGAAGGATGAGTATTTAAAATGCCATATTTAGGAATATCAAGAAGTTTCTTGGGTAGCATTTTACCGTAGGCTGTAAGTACAAAGATGTCATATTCATTTTTGCGTAAAATATTTAAAAATGATTCGTCAATTATCTCTGGTTGTAACACGGGTATGTTGTGAGCATCTGCCCATTTTTTTACCGGGGGAGAATCATATTTGTTTCCACGCCCAATTTTTATATCCGGGGTAGTAACAACAAGAGAAGGCAAATAGCCAGCTTCAGCTAGCTCCTCAAGAACGTACACGGCGAAGTTTGGTGTGCCAAAAAATACAAAATTTAATTTCTCACTCATATTATTATTTTTCTTCGTAATTTATTTCCTCTGAGGAAGTTCTTCTCTAATATCTTTGGCATGGTCGATAAAAAGTACGCCGTTCAAATGATCAGTTTCGTGTTGAAAAATTTGCGCTAGGAGTCCCGATGCGCCTCTTTGAAACTTTTTGCCATTCTCGTCATAAGCCGTAATCGTCGCCTTTTTTGACCTAAAGGTCTTACCGTAAAGCCATCTTACGGAAAGACAGCCCTCTGGTACCCATTCCTTTTCGCGGGAAAGTTTAACGATTTTTGGATTTATAAACACCAAATCTTTGGGTATTTTCCCGACGCTTGCGGTCGGGATCCTGACCCTTTCGGGCGTCGGGACTTCTATGTTTTTGGCAAAATCTTTTGCAAATATTTTGCCCGCTACGATAAAAATTCGTAATAGATATCCTATTTGCGGCGCGGCGATAGCCACTCCGTCACTTTGGCTTTTTAATGCCAGAGACATTTCTTTTAATATTTTTTTTATTTTAGGAGTTTTAATTTCACTCGCTGATATGTCCTTTGCATTCTTACGTAAAACCTTGTCATTTTTTTGAACTATTTTTTTCACTATTTTTATTTAAGTTCTTTTAAGTATTTTAGAAGTTTACTTAATTTTACCGTATCTTGGGACCTATTTGACATATCTCGCACGATGACGGAATTATCCAGCGCCTCTTTTACTCCGAAAATAATGGCGTAGGGGATAGCCAGCTTTTCCGCGATTGCCAGCTGAGAACCCAGACTGTCTTTAGAAAGCGATTGAGCGATAGGGATATGCGCCTTGCGCAGTATTTCAATTATATTCAAACTCTTTAATTTTGCCTCGGAGCCCAACTGGATAAAATAGATTTTTGGTTTCTTTAGTATGCGAGGTGAAAGATTTTTATACCATTTTGATTCTACTATTCTGTCTACTCCTATTGAAAAACCCACACCAGGAACATCTTTTTTCCCACCAATCTGACGTGCCAAATAGTCATAACGTCCACCGGAAGCTATTTGTACCGGCGATCCACCCTCCTCTCCATTTTCCGTGTAAACCTCAAAAACGGTACGGGTGTAATATGAAAGTCCGCGGACTAAATTTTTATTTATATTATAAGCTATGCCCACTTCTTCCAAATATTCCAATACCTCCTTGAAATGTTTTTTACAAGAAACACAAAGGAAAGAGACCGAATCCGGCGCATTCTCATTTATCTCCTTTGTTTTTTCTTCTTTTGAATCTAAAATACGAAGCGGATTTATTTTCAAGCGTTCACGATCTATTCCCGGCAGACTGCTTATATGTTTTCTGTAATAACTTGTAAGTTCTTTAATATACGCGCCTCGACATTCTTTGTCGCCAAGGGAATTAATTTCAATAGAAAGATTTTCTGCTCCAGCCTCTTCTAGAATAGTCATACCCGCCTTAATTACCAATGCATCCATAATGCTTTTATCATTTCCTAAACAATCCAAGTCAAATTGCCAAAATTGCCTATAGCGTCCGCGTTGGGGTTTGTCGTGCCTGAAAACCGGGCCATATTGATAAAACATTACCGGCTGGGGCATAGTCTGCATTCCATGTTCTATATAAGCGCGCATTAACGGGGCAGTGTGTTCAGGTCGAAGCGCCAAATGATCTCCGCCTTTGGTTTTAAGCGTGTACATTTCTTTGTCTATAATATCTGTGCCCTGGCCGATGCTTCCGGTAAAAACTTCCTCATATTCCAGCATTGGAGTCTCAATTGGCTTGAAACCATAATATACCGCCACTTCCTGCGCTTTTTCAAAAAATCCCTGAAAAGAATAATATTCTTCATTCATCAAGTCCCTCATTCCTTTCGGCGACGATACATCTGTCATCTTATTTTTATTTGTGAGTGCCGTTTTTTTCATAATATTTTCTTGTTCTGTAATGAGCTTTGCTTTACTATTGTGGTTTATTTTCTTGCGTGTAATTGCCCGGCAATATATCTATTTTGCTTATTGGCAGCAAACGCAAAAATGCTCTTCCTGACAGAAGATTTCTTTTTACTGCTCCCCAATATCTTGAATCAGAGCTGGCGCTTCTATTGTCGCCCATGACAAAATATTCATCGTTTTTTAATTCAAAGTGCGTGTCATTGTTTGCGGGATTTTTTACAAAAGGCTGGTCCAGTTTAAAACCTTCCTTATGCTCTCCATTAGTTATAGTTACATCATTGCCTTTTATGTCTACTGTTTCGTTTGGCAGACCGATAATCCTTTTGATAAAAAATTTTGTTGTATTGTTGGGATAACGAAGAACAACCACATCATCTCTTTTGGGAGTGCCTAATTCATAAGATATTTTATCCACGATTAGATAATCCCCATTTTCAAATGTTGGCACCATAGAAGAACCTGAAACAATAAACGGTTCAGCGATAAAGATTCGGATGGGGATGACTATGACCAAGGCTATGAGCGCGAAACGCACGAGTTCCCAAAACAGCTGGGCTTTTGTTTTTTCTTGAGGCTTTATTTGTTCCATCCGTGTAATATAACATAAAAAATCCTTGACAGGGTAATGTGTTTTGTTTTGTAATAATAATTTGCTTTGGGGTAATAAAAAATGCTATCATTGAAATATGAAATTAGTTGTTGGTTTGGGAAATCCTGGAAAAGAATATGAAAACACAAGGCATAATACCGGGCGAATTATGGTTGGAATGATTGAGAAAAAACTAGAAAACAACAAGATTAAATTTTTTACGCCAGATAACTTTATGAATAATTCTGGCAAGGCCATAGCGCCTTTGATAAAAACAAAAAAAGATTTGAAAGATCTCGTAGTAATTTATGACGATATTGACTTGCCGTTGGGGAAAATAAAAATTTCTTTTAATCGATCTTCGGGCGGACATAATGGTTTGAACTCGGTTATCAAAGCTCTCAAGAGCGAGGAATTTTTACGCATCAGAATTGGCACAGCGCCGGCGACGCCGTCCGGTAAAATAAAAAAACCCAAAGGGGAAAAAGCAATATTGAATTTCTTGCTCGGTGAATTTAAAAAACCGGAATTAGAAACTCTCAAAAAACTTTCAAAAAAAGTCGCCGAAACCATTGAAACTATTTTCACCGAGAATAAAGAAAAAGCGATGAGTCTGTATAATTAAAATATGATAGGAGATCCACCACAACCAAAAGACCCTGAAATAATAGCTGCAGAAACGATTTGTCAGGAAATGCGTGATATTGCGAAAAAATTACCTAAACCCGAGCGTACTCAAAACGAAGAGAAACACACACAATTTGGAAATAACTTCTATTTACTTTTCTTGGCTATTAAATATGAAAAATCGAAACCCGGTGCAATAATTATAGAAGTTTATCTTAAAAGAATAGAGAAAAAATACCCGGAAAAGTGGAAAAAATTTCTAGAAGATAATACTGATTTGGTGGCTCAGATTCAAGAGGCATTAAAACAATATGAAATATCTGGTGAATTAATGCGTCATTATGTAATGCTTTTGAAAAATCCAAAAGCTCAAAAACTTAGCGATCAAATATATGAAGAAATAAACCTAGGAGGTATTGATAGTGAAATTTGGAATAAACTTAATCCACTGCTTAAGCAGGCAAGTGAAGCTATGACTCTGTGTGGTATAAAACCAGAAGATTTTTATGGATAAAAAATAATTAAATCTCTTTCACCGCTTCAATGATGATGCTTTTTTCGCTGTTTCTGTTGGAGACTTTACCGGAAAAAGCGATGCATTTTTCAGGGACGAGAATATCAATAGATTCTTTAAATATAGATGGAAAGGCCACGGCCTCTATAGAATCAGTTAGATCCGAAATTTTCAAAAATGCCATTCTTTCGTTATTTTTTGTTACGACTTGTCTGACAGTTTCTATTATTCCAGCGATAGTTACGGGCATACCATTACCCATATCCCTTTTTATTTTTTTGATATTTATATCTCGACTTTCCAATTTATCGCGGATTCGATCCAATGGATGTCCAGAAATATAAAGCCCCAATAATTCTTTTTCCCAAAGCAGTTTTTCCGCCTGGGTTGCTTCCTTGGCACTTTGTAATTTGAATTCCGGAGCTTTGATTGAAGCTGTCCCGCCAAAAAGAGAGACTTGATTCTCGTTTTGCTTGGAAGTTTCGTGGTTATACTCAAGCATTGCTTCTAGATTTGCCAAGAGTATTCCGCGATCATCCCATTCATCCATACATCCCGACTTGATAAATGCCTCCATAGATTTTTTATTTAAATTTTTATGCTTGATCCTGTCCAGAAAGTCGGTAATTGATTTAAATTTGCCGTTTAATTTTCTCTCTGTAATAATTGCGTTCGAAATATCTGTGCCCAGATTTTTAATGGTATAAAATCCGAATCTGATTTTCTCGCTTTTGTTTTGATTATTTATTACAGTGTCTTTTTCATGAGGCAGACAAGTAAATCCCCCGTAACTTTCATTGATGTGCGGAGGGAGGACCGGAATTTTCATATTTTTACACTCTTCTATTATCTCGGAAATTTTTTCCACGTCGCCAGACTCGGCTGTGAGTATCGCCGCCATATATTCAACCGGGTAATGCGCTTTCATATAGGCTGTATGATAAGCGACCTTGCCATAAGAAGCCGCGTGCGCCTTATTGAAACCATAAGCTTGAAATGGCTCAAACAGTTTCCAAAGTTTTTCGGCGAATTCCGGAGTTTGTCCATTTGATATTATGCCTCGGGTAAATTTTTCTCTCTGGGATGCCATCTCTTTGGGAATTTTCTTGCCGACAGCCTTGCGAAATTTATCCGCTTCTTCCCAATTGTAGCCGGCGAGCTCGATGGCGCAAAAAAGCAGATCGTCCTGATAGACAATCAGTCCATACGATTCGCCCAAGAATTTTTTCATTCGCGGATCCAAATATTTTACAAGTTTTGGATTGTGTTTGCGCTTGATGTATTCCGGAATTGATTCCATCGGGCCCGGACGATAAAGCGCGACCATCGCATTAATGTCATGGATGGAAGTCGGTTTTAATTCTTTTAAATATCTGGTCATGCCGCTGCCGTTCAATTGGAATAATCCTTCCGTTTGCCCTTTGGCCAGAAGTTCAAAAGTTTTTTTATCATTGAGCGGAATATGTTCTATGTCTATATTTATATCGTAGAATTTTTTAACTAAACTTATCGCATCTGCCAAGATGGCCAGATTTCTAATACCCAAAAAATCAAATTTCAAAAGCCCTGCGTCTTCAGCACTATACATATCATATTGAGTAATTATTTTTCCACCCTTTGGATCAAATTGAGTTGGCATATATTCGTAGATTGGACGAGGTGCAATAACTACTCCAGCCGCATGCACGGAAATATGTCGGACACATCCTTCTAGTTTTTTCGCGAGATCCATTATTTCCTTGGTGTCTTTTTCTTTTTTATACGCATCTTTTAATTCCGGTACGATTTCCATGGCGTGGTCGATGGTCATTGGCATTCCTTGCGAACCCATCGGAATCATTTTTGAAATTCTATCACCAACTGTATAAGGATAAGCGAGAGCTCGGGCAACATCGCGCACCGCACCGCGCGCCATCATTGTGCCAAAAGTTCCAATTTGCGCCACCTTGTCTTCACCGTATTTCTTTTTTACATATTCAATCATTTCATCTCGGCGATTGTCGGCAAAATCCATATCAATATCCGGCGCTGACGGGCGAAAGGGATTTAAGAATCTTTCAAAAGGAAGCTTGTATTCCAAAGGATCTATGTTTGTAATACCTAAAAGGTAAGTGACCATTGAGCCCGCGACTGAACCCCTAATAGCAGTCAAAATTCCATTGGCCTTGGCATGGTCCAATAAGTCATCAACTACCAAGAAATATGGCGAGTAACCTTTATCAAAAATAATTTTAAGTTCATATTCAATGCGTTCTTTTATTTCCGGGGTTTCTTTTATATTCAAATTTTTTAGACCGGTGTAAGTAAGTTCGCGTAATTTTTCGTCATAAGTTTTACCCTGTTCAACTTTAAAATCAGGAAAAACCCAGCGACCCAATTCCAATTCCAAATTACATAAATCAGCCACCATTGCTGTATTGGTTACAGCTTCGGGTGTATCTTTAAAAAGTTTGAGTGCTTCATTGGTATCTATAAAAGAATAATCATCCTCGCCAAAAGAAAATTTATTTTCATCTTTGACGTCAGAATTAGTTTGTATTGCCAAGAGGGTTTCATGCGCTTTATCGTCTTCTGCGCAAGGATAATGTGAATCAATGGTGGCGACCAATGGAATGTTTAATTTTTTACTCAGCTTGATAAGGCCTTCCCGGACTTCTTCGCTGCCTGGTACTGTGCCATGTTTCATTATCTCTAAGAAATAATTTTCCTGGCCAAAAATTTCTTGATGTTCTTTTATTATTTTTTCGGCTTTTTCTTCGTCTTTATTGGCCAGCGCGCGAGAAAGTTCTCCACCCAAACATCCGGAAAGCGCAATAATACCATCTGAATATTTTTTTAATATTTCTTTATCCATTCGAGGCTTGTAATAAAATCCCTCCAGATGAGAAATTGTCACCAGTCGCATTAAGTTTTTATAACCCTGAAGATTTTTTGCCAGCAAAGTGAGATGGTATCTTTTATTGTCTATGCCCGGATCTTTGTCCAGTCTGGAACGATTTGCTACATACGCTTCCACTCCGATAATCGGTTTAATCCCGGCTTTTTTGGCCAGTTTATAAAATTCAATAGCCCCATACATATTGCCATGGTCAGTAATGGCTATGGCCGGCATTTTGAATTTTTTGGCGAGGCCAACCAAATCTTCAAGTTTAGAGAGCCCATCCAGCAATGAATAGTGAGAGTGGGTATGGAGATGTATAAAGCTTTTTTCCATTTTTATGATTATACACTTTTTCTTTATTTTGGTATATGGATTACCATATAGCAACAGCGCTCGGACAATAAACAAGTGAACTTGTTTTTGCTCCTCGTTTGTTGCTACAATATAAATATGAAAAAGATAAAAGTTGGCGTTAACGGTTTTGGTAGAATTGGCAGGGCTTTTTTAAAGGTTGCCTGGGAAAGGCCGGAGATTGAAATCGTGGCGGTGAATGATTTGGGCGACATTGCCAATATGGCTTATTTGCTTAAATACGACACGGTCTATCGGGAATGGAATCATGATATTAAAATTGAAGGGGATAGTTTAATAATTGACGGCAAGAAAGTAAAGGTTTTAACGCAAAAAGACCCGAGCCTGCTTCCATGGAAAGATTTAAATATTGACGTAGTCGTGGAATCCACGGGACTTTTTACGACTTATGAGAAATCAAAAGTGCATCTGGATGCCGGCGCAAAAAAAGTTGTCATTACCGCACCAGCTAAGGGCGAAGGTGAAGGAGTGCTGGGCGAAACAATTTTACTCGGTGTGAATGAAGAAAAATTCGGTACTTGCGATATTACTTCAAACGCGTCCTGCACAACCAATGCCGCTAGTCCGCTGATTGCAATTTTACACGAAGCGATTGGCATTGAAAAAGCGATTTTGAATACTGTGCACGGATATACTGCTTCCCAAGCATTGGTTGATGGTCCAAGCAAGAAACCTGCCTCGCCGTCGAGTCAAGGCGGGGATATGCGCGAAGGTCGTGCGGCGGCGCAAAATATTGTTCCGAGTTCTACCGGGGCGGCTATTGCCGTAACCAAAGCTTTTCCGGAACTTAAAGGGCTATTTGACGGTATTTCTATTCGCGTACCGGTTCCCGCGGGGTCAATTGTTGATGTTACGTTTATCGCGAAACGTTCCACTACAGCCGAAGAAATTAACTCTGTTCTAAAAAAAGCTGCCGCTAATTCTCATTGGAGCAAAATTTTTGCGGTTACTGAAGAGCCCCTCGTTTCAAGTGATATTTTAGGAAGTCATTATGGATGTATTGCCGATTTAAAAATGACCCGTGTTGTCGACGGGAATCTAGTAAAAGTCCTCGGCTGGTATGACAACGAAATGGGGTATACATACACGTTGATAGATCACGTTATTAAAACGGGAAATACGATAAAGTAAATTTAGTAATAGTTTTTGGATAAATAAGCGCGACCGGAGTCGCCGAAGAGCATTACTACCACATCGTCTTTTTTTAGTTTATTTAAATAACTTTGAACCGCATAAGACACTGCACCACTGCCAGTGCCGACCAGAAGACCGTATTTTGATGCCATTATAGGTAACATTCCCAGGCCGTGTTTATCCGAAACTGGAAAAAATTTATCAATGACGGACTCATCAAGACATGGGGTATCAAAGTCAACTCCGATACCTTCCATTTTATAGGGCTTGGGATGTCCATTCAAAGAATGAAAAGAAGTATCAACATCAACGGCCATAATTTTTATTTTCGGATTTTTTTCTTTTAAAAATTTTCCTGCGCCACTTATCGTGCCACCGGTTCCAGCTGCGGCAAAAAAATGGGTGATTTTACCCTTCGTCTGGCGCCAGATTTCAGGACCCAAAGAACTATAGTGGGCTTTGGGATTAGATAGATTGAAATATTGATTGGGCATAAAAGAATTCGGTATTTTTTTGAGAAGTGCTTCAGCTACACTATGACGGCTTCTTGGATCATGGATCGGAACAGCTGGGCAGGCGACAACTTTTGCGCCATAGGCCTTGATTGTTTTTACCTTTTCTTCACTCATAGCGGGAGAAGAAGTGATAATGACCTTATACCCTTTCATTGCTCCAATCATCGCGCAGGCAACCCCTTGATTTCCCGAAGAAGATTCTATGATAGTTCCTCCCGGTTTCAGTAAACCTTTTTTTTCTGCTTCTTCAATCATAAAAAGAGCCGAACGGTCTTTTATGCTGCCTCCAGGATTTAAATATTCCAATTTAGCGAAAATCCTTGCCTCAGTTTTAAAAGGAACTTTTACTAAAGGCGTATTGCCGATTGCGTCAAGTAAATTTTGCGATAGTTTTCTCATATATTAAATATGATTTATTTGTCCGGTAAAGTTAATTTTTTTAACATTACCCTTAATATTTGAACTTTTTGTTAAATCTGTTAGAATTTAAATCATGATAAAAATACAACCAATTGTGCGAGATTTGGTGCTTGGAGAATTTGAGGCCTATATTGCTCTCTCTAATGGCTATATGAATATGAGTAGTTATGCCTATCGCATACGTCCCAAAGTGGAATTGCTTACCAAGAAACAGATTACTATTGCAAGTTTAGTAGTTTCTTTATCACGTCTCCGAAAAGAATTTAAAAAAGAAAAACCGCTTATCCATAATGTAGTCATAAAGAATATAACCACCAAACTACCCTTGACAGAAATGGCTTACGAAAATAGCGGTCAATTCATTAAAGAACTTGAATCGTTGCATAAAAATATTTCCGTATCACAAGAAGATTTTTTTACAACAACCATTGGTACGACGGAAGTTGATATCATCTGTTCTTCTAATTTAGAAAATAAAATACTAAAACATTTTAAAATAAAACCAAAAATCATTAATCATAATCTGGCAGCGGTTGGAGTTTCATTTGGACCAGAAGTTTTTGGTACCCCAAATGTTTTTTTCTCGCTTCTTTCTATAACGGCTCGTGCTCGAATAAACATTGAAGAGCTTGTATCAACCCCCACAGAGTTTATTTTTATAGTTGCGGAAAAAGATTTCGGTCAGACTGTCGCTTTATTTTCAGAATTGCACAGAGAAACCAACATGTTATAATACTTTTATGAAAATTTATATTGGTACAGATCATGCGGGATATGTATTAAAAGAAAAACTAGTATCCTCTTTGAAAGGTCAAGGATACGAAGTTGAAGATATGGGTGCTTTTGAATACAACGAAGAAGATGATTATCCGGATTTTGTTATTCCGGTTGCCCGCGAAGTTTCAGAAAATTCGGATGGGGCGAAGGGTATTATTCTCGGCGGTACGGGGGAAGGAGAAGCTATCGCTGCGAATAAATTTCCTCACGTTAGAGCTGTTGTCTATTATGGCAATGCCAAGCCCGTTGTTGATAATGAATCAAATATAATAGTTAGATCAAGAGAGCACAATAATGCGAATATTCTTTCTCTGGGTGCCAGATATTTTACCGAAGAAAGTGTGATGGAAGCCGTGAATCTTTGGCTTAATACTCCTTATAGCGGCGAGGAAAGACATGTTCGCCGTTTGGCAAAAATAGATGGAATAAAAATAGACGAAAATCATGGCTGATATAACTCCCGCCATTTTAGAAAAAGATTTTAACGAAATAAAAAATAAACTTACTTTTTTACGCGGACGGACAAAATGCGTGCAAATAGACATATGCGACGGTGTTTTTATACCGAACCAGACCTGGCCTTTTGCCTCGGGCGGATTTAATGATGCTGATTTAATTAAAATTATAAATGAGAAAGAAGGATTGCCGTTTTGGCAGGAGTTTGATTTTGAACTTGACTTGATGGTGGCGGATGCGGTGGAAAATTTTGATATTTATATGAAGTTGGGGCCCAAGAGAATGATTTTTCATCTCTCAGCGCAAAAAAATCTTGAGGAATTTGAACATTTCTTGGAAGGTTTAGATATGTACATCCGCGATAATGTGGAAATAGGTCTGGCGTTTAAACCCAGTGATGATTTATCGGTTATATCCAAACTGTCTCACAAAATTGATTTCTTGCATTGTATGGGTTCGGACAGGATTGGTTTTCAGGGCGAAGCTTTTTCTGAAAAAGCGCTGGAAAATATAAAATTTCTTAAAAAAAATTTACCCGGGGTCGTGATATCCGTGGATATTGGTATTAATTTAGAAAATGCGCAAATAATATTAAATGCCGGCACAGATCGGCTCACTGTCGGTTCCGGTATTTGGAAAAATCCTGACCCTATTGGCGCATTGGAAACTTTTCAAAATTTGGTACAATTAAGTTAATGCTTTTAACTGAAGAAAAAATAAAAGAACTGGCGATTAAAGCTAACGACATCCGTATATCTATTATTGAAATGCTGGTGGAGGCGGGGAGCGGGCACACAGCCGGACCTCTGGGAATGGCGGATATTTTTACGCTTTTTTATTTTCACATCTTAAAACACGACCCGAAAAATCCATCTTGGGAAGAGCGAGATAGAGTTGTGCTTTCTAACGGACACATTTGTCCGGTACTTTATGCAACAATGGCGCACGCGGGATATTTTCCTGTTAAGGAATTGAAAACTTTACGAAAATTCGGTACTCGGTTGCAAGGTCATCCGCATCGGGAATATTTACCATATATAGAAACTTCTTCCGGACCTCTTGGTTCCGGACTTTCGCAGGCGGTGGGTATGGCGCTGGCCGACAAGATGAATAAAAAAGACAAAGACAGGTTTATTTATTGCTTTATGTCCGACGGTGAGCTGGATGAAGGAAATACTTGGGAAGCAATAATGCTGGCGGGGAAAAATAAATTAAGAAATTTAATAGCCATTGTTGATAGGAATAATATTCAGATTGAAGGATTTACCGAAGATGTAATGCCGTTGGAACCGCTGCAGAGCAAGTGGCGAGCTTTTAATTGGCATGTAATAGAAGTTTCCGGACATGATTTTAGGTCTCTGAATGAAGTGGTGGAAGAAGCGCAGGCAATCTACGAAAAACCGACAGTTATAATTGCGCATACAATACCCGGAAAAGGCGTGCGCGAATTTGAAAGAAATTACAAATGGCATGGCAAAGTTCCGAATAAAGAAGAAGGGAAGATGGCGTTGGACGAACTGCGGGCATTGAGGTTTTAAAAAATAACGCCGCGCTTTGATGGACGATTGCGCGGCATGATTTCGCAAAATCATATGTTGAATCCAAATTTAAAATTAAACCCGAAAATTTTTAATTCTGACGTTGAGCAAGTGCCTATTCGAAAAGGTTTCGGGCAAGGCCTGCTTCAGGCGGGGGAAATAAATGAAAATGTTGTAGGACTTTGCGCGGATTTAACGGAGAGTACCCAAATGAATTTATTCGCGGATAAATTCCCGGAGAGATTTATACAAGTCGGAGTTGCCGAGCAGAATTTAGTGGCAATGTCGTCCGGCCTGGCGGCAATGGGGAAAATTCCTTTTTGTTCTTCTTACGCTATGTTTTCTCCGGGGCGAAATTGGGAACAAATAAGGACAACGATAACTTTCAACGATCGGCCGGTAAAAATCGTGGGTTCGCATTCGGGTATTTCCGTGGGTCCCGACGGCGGGACACATCAGGCATTGGAAGACATTGCCTTAATGCGAGTGATGCCGAACATTGACGTCATTTCTCCTTGTGATGCGATTGAAGCGAAAAAAGCTGTGTTGGCGCTTGTGAAAACCGGAAAGCCGGCCTATTTGCGTTTAGTTCGAGAGAAGACGCCAATTATTACTACCGAAGAAACTCCTTTTAATATAGGCCAGGCGGAAATTTATTGGATGCCGGATGTGGGGCTGGCGCAAGTGGGAATAATTGTTACCGGCGGACTTCTTTTTAGAGCAATCCTGGCTGCGAAAGAATTGGAAGCTGAAGGAATAAAAACGAAAGTAATTAATTTGTCTTCCATAAAACCGATAGACGTGAAGGCGATAGTGTCTCTCGCCAAAGAATGCAAAGCCATAGTAACAGTGGAAGAACACCAAATTGCCGGGGGAATGGGTTCGGCGGTAGCCGAAGTTCTTGCGCAAAACTTTCCTGTGCCGATGGAATTTATCGGAATACGCGATTTATTCGGCCAGTCAGGCACACCGGATGAACTTGTGGAGCATTATGGTATGGGAAAAAATTCTATCAAAGAGGCAGTCAAAAAAGTGCTAAAAAGAAAATCCTGACCTCATCCCTGACCCTTCTCCTTGTGAAGGAGAAGGGAAAAATGCAGCATTTATGTCATTGCTTATACACAACAATGAAAAATTAAAAGACCGCAGACGAGAATTGCGTAAAAGGTCAACCAAAGAAGAAGAAATGCTTTGGTTAAAAATAAGGAACAATAAACTCGGATATAAATTCAAAAGGCAACACAGTATAGGAGGATATATTCTTGATTTTTATTGTTCAGAAGCCAGATTGATTATTGAAATCGATGGCGCTTCTCACAATACGAAAGAGGCGAGAGAATATGATAAAATTAGGGATGAATATTTTAGCGAGCTTGGTTATACAACCATAAGATTTTTAAATGAAGAAATTAAAAATAAAATGGAGAAAGTAGTGAATAAAATTAAAAAATATTTAATAAAAAACTAAAATGAACGCAAGAGATGTAGTTGATATATACATCAAATTAGAAAATTTGGGAGTTAAGATATGGATTGATGGTGGCTGGAGTGTTGATGCTCTTCTCGGTGAAAAAATAAGAGAACATCAAGATTTAGATATTGCTATTAACCAGAAAGATGTAATATCACTTCTAAAATTCTTAAAGACGGAAGGCTATAAGGAAATAAGAAAAGACAGCGAATACAATTTGGTTTTTAGAAATAATTTCAATCGTGAAATAGACATACACGCTTTTATTAGAGATGAGAAAGAAAATGTCATTGGGGGAATTATGTATCCCACCGAATCCCTTACCGGATCGGGTACAATCAATGGTCATACTGTTAAATGTATTTCTCCAGAATATATGGTTCAATTTCTGGCTGAATGGGTGCACAAACATCCATATAAATATTTAAAAGATATTTCCGCTTTGTGTGAAAAATTCAGCATAAAACTTCCGGAAGAATATATTTCCTTTAAAAATAAATCGAGATAATAGAAGGGTTTTTGAATTTTTCTCCTCTCCTTCGCAAGGAGAGGCTGGGTGAGGTCGAAAGTTAATTTAATTTCTTTGCTTTATAATCTTCTGGCGCGTTTTTTAAATATTCTTCCAATTTTTCACGAGAAAGGAGTCCCTTTTGCGCGCCGATTTCTTGAACCACGGACATTGAATTTATCGGTCCCCAAGCGAATGCCTCCAGCGGGTTTTTACCCAGAGCCAGCGCCGCGGTAAAGGTTGAAGAAAGAGCATCTCCGGCGCCGGTGCGTTCCAGCGGTGGAGCAATATCCGGATATATTGGAATATGCCAAAGTTCGTTATTCAAATACAAATAAGCGCCATTGGGACCGTCACTTATGGAAACCATTTTGGGCCCCAGGGCTGCTATGCCTTTTGATAATTCTAAAATATCTTTGGTTTCTTTTCCTAAAATTTTTTCAGCCTCTTCCAGGTTGCAGAAAAATATTTCCGCACGTTTATAAAGTTTGGCTAATTTTTCTTTACCTAATTTTATTTCGTTTTTACCGGGCTGGAACGCAAGCTTGATATCCTTATGACTATCTAAATAATCAGCTACAGTATTATGGAAAGGGAAAGCGCTGTCGCTCACCGAACTAAAGTATAGCCATTTTGGTTCCCCTATATTTCCCAATTCATAATTGTATTTTTCATGTTTAATTAAGATAGTGCGTTCAGGGCCATACCACAATACATAGTGGTAGTTTGTTTTGATTCCGGTATTCACCTTCACAAGATCGGTATTCACATTGTCTTTTTTAAGTGCAGATAAACAATCTTCTCCTTCTTTATCGTCTCCTAGATTTGTTAAAAGAGCGGAACGAAGTCCTAAACGACTGGCAGATACAGCAGCGTTGGCCGCATTCCCTACCGCCGGTATCACCGTAACCGATTCATAAGGAATCTTGTCTCCAAAACGCAGGCACAGCTCGCAAGCATCCGTATCTATTTTGCAATGCACATGCGCATCTTTTAATTTAATAAACGCATCAATGACGACGTCCCCAATCGCCAAAAAATCCACTTTACTTTCTTCTTTACTCATGCTATCATTATAACATATTATTTTGTAAGGTATAGAGAATCTCAATATGTCTAAAAAGCTAATTCTGATTTTAGTGATGGTTTTTTTCTTGTCTGTATCTCATTTTGCGCAAGCAGATGTGGTGATAAATGAGGTGATGTATGCTCCAGCTAATGGAAGTAATTATGAGTGGGTAGAGATTTTTAACTCTGGCACTACGTTAGTTGATTTACAAGGTTGGAGATTTTTTCATGGAGAAACAAGTTCTGGTCCTCTGACACTTAGAAATGGAAGTACAACCATAATACAACCATCAGAATATGCAATTATTGCCAAAAGTCCATCGGTTGTCACTAATTATGCTTGGTTAAATTTTTCTGGCACAATCCTAAGCGCGTCCACTCTTTCTCTTCCGGATGGTATTGATAATACGTATATTGCCATTGCTTCTGACACTAATAAGACGATAAGTAATTCAGTAATTTATAATACTAGTCTAGGTGGAAGCAAAGAATCAGGTAACTCTTTATAATTAATAAATGGTTCTTGGATAAGTGCTACGCCAACACCAGGAACAGCAAATCAAATTTCAGCAGCTACTCCTGTACCAACGGGTCCCATCGGTACTGGTGCTTTAGTCAATACTGACTCGGATAATAATACTTCTACTATCACTACAGCTGCGGAAACAAAAAGCAAAACGCCGGAAGTGCTAAAAATCAAAACTCAAATTACCGGCAAGACGCTCGGTTTTGTCGGTTTTCCGCTATCTTTTCAAGCAACGGCCTTTGGCTACGGCGGAGAGCAGCTGCATTTTGGAAAATACTTTTGGAATTTCGGCGATGGGGACTCAAAAGAAGTAAAATTAGCTGATAGTCAGCCCTTCACTCACACTTATTTTTACCCGGGCGACTATATTGTGTCCTTGGATTATTATCAGAATTATTATTCCGATACTCCGGATGCTTCCAATCAAATGACAATTAAAATAATTCCGGCCGATATTTCCATATCCGGAATCGGTGATGAAAAAGATTTTTTCGTGGAGCTGACGAATAATACCGATTACGGCGCTGATATTTCAAATTGGGTTATTGCCAGCGCTACCAAAAGTTTTACAATTCCGCGAAATACAATTCTGGCATCAAAAAAGAAAATGATTATTTCTCCAAAAATTACAAATTTTTCAATTGCCGACCAAGATACCTTGAAACTAATGACCCCAGAAAGGGAAATAGCGTTTGATTATGCTTCTTCCATTGTTCCGGCGAAAGCTGTGGTTGCAAATTCTCCGGCAGTTAAGCCATTGGAAGAAAAAGTATCAATGAATTTAGGCGAGCCGGTAAAAAATTTACCAGCCTCGACTAGTTCGAGTCTAGGCGGGCTGGCTTCGGTTATTTCCAGTGAGGTTGTAAAAAATGACAGGACGGGCGGTTCCTATGCAACAATTATTTTTATTATTTCTTTCGTTTTTATCGGCGCGGCGGCTGGCGCGGTTTATTTTATCCGCCAAAAGAAAATTATTCCCCAAGCCGGAAGTGATTTTAAAATATTGGATGAATAGTATTAGTAAAAAGTTTGAAAATAACGTTATTTTGTGATAGAATTTTTTTATGCTAAAAATATTTTCATCAATTTTTTCTACTCTCCGCAATCTAGTTCGATCAAAAATCGTAATTAGTATCATCATTATATTTGTCGTTGGCATAGGAGGATATTTTATTTTCTTTAACCATGGTCCAACATATCAATTTATCACTGTAGAGCAAGGATCTATCACTGAGTCAGTTTCTCTTACTGGCAATACTACACCTGCGCAAAGCGTCTCCCTGACATTTGGTAGCAGTGGTATTGTTTCTCATACTTATTCAAGTCTTGGAAAGCAGGTGTATGCTGGACAAGTGCTAGCAGAACTCAATATGAGAGATCTTGTGGCACAATTGCACGATGCGGAAGCAGGTCTCACTATCGCCAAACAAAATGCGTCCGCTTCAAAGAATAATCTGGCGAATGTTACTGCCCAGCAAAATACTTTGGTTAAAAATACCCGCACCAATCTCTTGAATTCCACCCTCTCGGCAGATTTGATGGGTTCTTCCAATAATTCTCTGTCCGCGCCTTCCATGACCGGAACATATACCAAAGACATTGAAGGAGCTATTACTTTTACGGTCAACCAGACGGGCAATGGCGGATATATAACTTTTTCAGGAATTGCCGAGGGAATGACCCCCATTAGTACGAGTACCCCGCAAGCCATCGGCGACACAGGACTTTTTATAGAATTTACTTCTAGTTCTCTTTCTTATAACGGTACGACTTGGATAATTAACATACCAAATAAAACTGCCGCGGATTATTTGACGAATTATAATGCCTATCAATCAGCGTTGCAGACACGCGATAAGGCTATCGCCGATGCCGAGGCAAATGTGACAGCTAACGCCGACAGCTCGTCGGTTGCGGATGCTCAAATCGTACAAGCCCAAGCAACCATAGATAGTATAATCGCAAAAATAGAGAACGCTAAAATTATTGCTCCCATCAGTGGCACGATTACTCAGTTTGACGCAAAAATAGGACAGCTGGCATCTATAAGCGTACCTCTTATTTCCATAATGTCTAATGATGGCTATGAGGTAGATGCGGGTGTTTCTGAAATTGATGTCGGGAAGATTTCAATTGGAGACAAGGTCGCAATGACACTTGATGCTTTTCCAAACGAAACATTAGCAGGATCTGTATTTTATATTGCGCCGGCAGAAACGAATACGCAGGGAGTTATAAACTATAAAGTCAAAATAGCGTTTAGCAAGCCGGACTCGCGCTTAAAAAGCGGCCTTACGGCAAATATAAATATACAGACAAAACACAAAGACAATGTGCTGGTCCTTCCTCAATACGCCATTTTACAGAATGATCAAGGGACATTTGTGGAAATACTTCTAAACAATAAAGTCAAACAGAATCCCGTGGTACTCGGAATTCAAGATCAAAAAGGAAATGTTGAAGTGATCTCCGGCGTCACAAGCGGTGAGCAAGTTTTGAATATCGGACTTAAGGTGCAATGATTGATATATATGATTTAAAAAAAGAATATACAGAAGAAGATATTCCAACACAAGCCCTGCGTGGAGTAACTTTCTCTATTGACAAGGGAGAATTTGTTTCCGTTATGGGTCCCTCGGGTTCGGGTAAATCGACGCTTCTCCACATAATGAGTTTTTTAGATCGACCTACCGGAGGTTCATATAAATTCCAAGGCAAAAGCATTGATGAAATGACAGATCAAGAACTCGCACGTGTTCGCAACAAAGATATGGGTTTCGTTTTCCAATCATTCAACCTACTTTCTCGATTAACAGTATACGATAACGTAGAAATACCGCTTCTCTATTCGGATATTCCACCCAAAAAACGTCAGACACTCGTAGAAGAGGCCGTCCGATCAGTCGGGCTTGAAGAGAAATTATATCAAGAAGCTGGACGACTTTCCGGCGGACAAAAACAGCGCGTGGCTATTGCTCGAGCGCTTGTTACCGACCCGAATGTTATTTTTGCCGATGAACCTACGGGCAATCTTGATTCGCAATCCGGTTTACAAATTATGGAAATATTAAAATCGCTTAATGATAAAGGTCGCACTGTGGTATTGGTCACGCATGAGACTCAAACTGCCGAATTTGCAAATCGTGTTATCAGAATAAAAGACGGAATGGTCGAAAGCGATAAATTTATTACCGCAAATAATATTAATCGCAAAAATTTTAAATAAACAATATGCTCTTAAAAGACGCAGTTAAAACAGCTACCCGAAGTCTCACCCATGGCAAGATGCGTTCCATTTTGACAATGCTTGGTATTGTTATTGGTATAGCTTCAGTGATTATTCTTATGTCGATAGGACAGTCGGCACAGAATTTAATTTTAAATCAGGTTAAAAACATAGGTTCGAATGTTGTTTTTATTCTTCCGGGCGCTACCAAAGGATCCAAATTTTCTTCTCCGGCTTCAACCCAAGGTATCATTATTAAAACACTCACTAAGAACGATGTGAATGCCTTGCAGGCAGAACCATCAGTCATCCGAGTTGCTCCACAGGTGCAAAATCAAGGGAGAATTATTTACGGGAACAATGATACAACAGTAACCTATGTCGGTACCACAGGCGATTTTTTTCCTATTAGGAATTTCGGGATTCAGAAAGGAGTCGCACTTACTAACAGGGATAATGAATTATTAAATCATGTGGTAGTGCTTGGCAGCAAAATATCGGATGTTCTTTTTGGCAATCTTAACCCGATCGATAAATATATTCGTCTTGATGGGATATCTTTTCGCGTAGTGGGAGTGCTCGAATTAAAAGGCTTGGGACCGCTCGGGGTGGATAATGATACCTTGGCTTTTATTCCCCTCTCGGTGGCTCAAAAACAACTGCTCGGCACAGACTATTATAATGTTATTACCGTGCAGGCAAATGACGTCTATAATACCGGTTTTGTAACCTCTCGCATTACCTCTGTCCTGCGTCAAGACCACCATATCACCAATCCCGATAAGGACGATTTTACTATCCGGACACAAGAAGATGCCTTGTCCCTTTTAGGAAATGTTACTTCTATTCTTACTTTATTTTTGGCGGCGATAGCTTCCATCTCACTTGTTGTCGGCGGTATTGGTATTATGAATATAATGCTTGTGGCTGTTACAGAACGGACGCGCGAGATTGGACTTCGTAAAGCAGTCGGCGCGACCAATGGCGATATTTTAAAACAATTTCTCATTGAGTCGGTTTTGCTAACTATTATCGGGGGCACAGTGGGTATTGCGATAGGCGCCGGCATTGTAGGTCTGGTGTATTTTGTTCTCTCAACTTTCTTTTCTTCTATTGGTTGGGTCTTTGCTTTCCCAATATCAGCCGTGGTTCTTGGACTTTTAGTATCAGGCGTTGCTGGTATTGTCTTTGGAATCTATCCGGCGTATCAGGCTGGCAAGAAAAATCCGATTGATGCGTTGCGATACGAATAATTCTCGTGATGGAATATAATAAATTTGCAGAGCGGATAGTTCATTTGGACGACGGGAAAATTGTTTCTGTGGAAAAGAATTAGAAAAAAGTTTGAAAATAATATTATTTTTGCTATATTTCTTCTATGTCTTTATCAATCGGCATCGTCGGTCTGCCAAATGTGGGGAAGTCCACGCTTTTTAACGCGCTGACCAAAAAAAGCGTGCCGGCAGAGAATTATCCATTTTGTACCATTGATCCCTCGGTGGGCATTGTGCCGGTGCCGGATGAACGCTTGACCAAACTCTCGGAAATGTCTAAATCAAAAAAAACTATTCCGGCGGCGGTGGAATTTGTGGATATCGCAGGGTTAGTTAAGGGCGCGAGCGAGGGTGCAGGGCTCGGCAATAAATTCCTTTCTCATATTCGCGAAGTGGATGCCATTATTGAAGTTGTTAGAATTTTTGAGGACCCAAATATGATTCACGTCCATGAAAAAATTGACCCGCTTTTTGATATAGAAGTCATAAATATGGAACTGGAACTGGCCGGGATTAAAAAGCCAACGCTTTATGTTTTAAATACTTCCGAAATAGCTGAAAATGTAAAAAAAGATTTCATTTCCAAACTTCCGGGTCCGTACATAGAAATTGACCCTATTTTTGGCGCGGGATTGGATAATCTCATTAAAGCCGGTTATGATTTGTTAAGCCTGATTACTTTTTTTACCACTGGCGAAGATGAATCGCGGGCTTGGACAGTTCGTCGTGATTCTACTGCGCCGGTTGCAGGTCGTGCTATTCACAATGACTTTAAAGAAAAATTTATCCGTGCAGAGGTAATTAATTGGAAAGATTTATTAGATTGCGGTTCGTATGCAGTTGCTCGTTCTAAAGGATTAGTGCGAACAGAGGGAAAAGAATATATCGTTAAAGACGGTGATGTGATAGAATTTTTAATTTAATTATGGAAAATAAAATTAAAATTTTTTGTTCTAAAGATTGGGCCGATTATGAACTTCTAGATACGGGTGAAGGAGAGAAGCTGGAAAAGTTCGGCAAATATATTTTTGTACGCCCTTACGAGGATGCTATCTGGCCGAAAACTTTTTCAGCGGAAGAATGGAATAAAGCCGATGGCAAATTCTGGACTTCAAAACAGGGCGCCAAGGATAAGCGGGCCCGCCTCGCGTCGATGAGTAACACGAGTCGAGGCGGGTGGAAAATGAACGGTAAAATCGAGCCGAAATGGGAAATGTCATATAAAGATATTAAATTTTTTGCCTCGCCCACCCCTTTTCGACATTTGAAGTTTTTTCCGGAACAAGCGGCTCATTGGGATTTCATAGAGAAGAAAATTTCCGCCCAAGGTGGATCCGCCTCTGGCGGAAAAAAAGTAAAGTTCTTGAATCTTTTCGGCTACACCGGAGTGGCAAGTCTTTTTGCGCTTCGCGCTGGCGCGGAGGTGACGCATTTGGACGCTTCCAAGCAAACCCTCATCTGGGCGAAAGAGAATCAGGAAATTTCAGGACTTGGCAAATTGCCTATGCGGATTATTGCGGACGATGCTATCAAGTTTTTGGAGCGTGAAGAAAAAAGAGGCAATAAATATGATTGCGTAATAATGGATCCGCCAAAATTCGGCCGAGGACCCAAAGGAGAAATTTGGAAAATTGAAGAAATGTTGCCGAAGCTTCTTTCTCAAGTACGTAAAATTCTAAGCGACAAGCCCCTTTTCGTTATTTTGACTTCTTACGCGATTGATTCTTCTTCGCTTTCTTTAGGGTACGCCTTATCCGAAATAATGAAAGATTTTAAAGGGGATATAGAACAAGGGGAACTTTGCGTGCTAGAAAAATCCAATAATCGCCTTATTCCGCTTGCCAACACGGCCGTTTGGAGTGTATAATTTAATTGTAATTTTATAAATATTTGATATGATTGTAGTTATTCTCATTATTATAATAATAGGCGTAGTCGCATTTTTTATTAATCGTAATATAAACAATATGGAACCAAATCAAACACAAAATCAAGTTAGTTTAAAAACAAGCGCTAAAGATTTTTTTATAAATTTAGGTGCTATTGTCGCGCTTTATACCGTAGTTATTAGTTTATTAAATCTTTTATTTACGGTTATTAATAACGCCTATCCGCAGATTACAAATGGATATAATTATTATGGAAGCCAGTCTATAAGTATGCCTGTTGCTACGCTTATTATATTTTTCCCGATTTTTATATTATTGATGTGGTTTATGGAAAGGAGTTATGTGGTAGAACCAGAGAAAAAAAATCTTAGTATTCGCAGGTGGCTGACGTATATAACGCTTTTCGTCGCCGGGCTGACTTTGGCCGGGGACTTAGTCACGGTTCTTTATTATTTTATTGATGGGCAAGAATTGACCACTGGATTTTTGTTGAAAATCCTTTCTGTTTTTGTGGTTATACTTATTGTTTTCCTTTACTACATTTCTGATATTAGAAACAAATTAACGTCAAGGTCGCGAAAAATTTGGCTGGGTGTTTCTCTTATCGTAATATTGAGTTCTATTATTTGGGGATTTTCTGTTCTTGGTTCGCCCCGAACGCAACAATTATTGAAATATGACCAACAAAAGGTAAATGATTTGCAAAGTATAAATGGTCAAATTACAAATTATTATGCAAATAAAGGAACTCTGCCGAATACTATTGAAGAAATGTCAAATGGAAATTATTATATTACTCAAAAGGTTGACCGACAGACAAACAAGCCCTATGAATATTATAAAGCAGGTGATGATAAAGGTTATAAATTATGTGCGGATTTCAATAAAGCATCAGATGATAAAAATTCCCCAACTCCTACTATTTATTCATATTCCTATGATGGAATTACCACCTGGGCACATCCGGCAGGCCAGTATTGTTTTAAACAAACCATAAATCCAAACATATATTCCAAACCAGCGCCGGTAAGATAAAATATTTTGCAAATATCCCGTCTTTTAGGTAATATGGAAGCAGATGAAAGAATACGATCATAAAAAGATAGAGAAAAAATGGCAGGCTATTTGGGAGAAAAAACGAACATATCAAGCTAAGGACTTTTCAAAAAAACCGAAATATTTTAGCTTGATTGAATTTCCCTATCCTTCCGGCGACGGGCTTCATGTCGGTCACCCGCGTCCGTATATCGGTATGGATATTATTTCCAGAAAAAAAAGAATGGAAGGTTTTAATGTGCTTTACCCCATCGGTTGGGATGCATTTGGTCTGCCGACAGAGAATTATGCGATAAAAACCGGCCAGGATCCGCGGGTTGTCACTAAAAAAAATAGTAATACTTTTCGCCGACAAATAAAATCTCTCGGTATATCTTTTGACTGGTCGCGAGAAATAAACACCACCGATCCAAAATATTATAAATGGACGCAATGGATATTTTTACAGTTCTTGAAAAAAGGCTTGGCATATAAGGCTAAAATTGCGATAAATTGGTGCCCAAAGGATAAAATCGGTCTAGCGAACGAAGAAGTCATTGGTGGATACTGCGAACGGTGCGGGACTCCGGTAGAAAAAAGAGAGCAAGAACAGTGGATGCTCGCGATTACCAAATATGCGGACCGGCTGGACAAAGATTTAGATAAGGTTGACTATCTTCCGCAGATAAAATTGGCGCAGAGGAATTGGATAGGCAGAAGCGAAGGGGCGGAAATCGAGTTCAAAATAGTTTCCCCTATCCCTGGGATAGGGGAAAATGTGAAAGTATTTACTACGCGTCCGGACACTATTTTCGGGGCGACCTATTTAGTGCTGGCGCCGGAGCATGAATTGGTTCAAAAATTTAAAGCGCAAATTTCTAATTGGAATGAAGTGTTGCAATATATCGCAGCCAATCGAAACAGAACGGATATTGAACGGACAGCCGAAAATAAAACAAAAACAGGGGTAGAATTAAAGGGAATTAAGGCAATTAATTCTGCGACAGGCGAGGAAATTCCGATATGGATAGCTGATTACGTTCTTCCGCACTATGGCACCGGGGCGATAATGGCGGTGCCGGCGCACGATGAACGGGATTTTGAATTTGCGAAGAAATATAATCTGGAGATTAAGCAGGTGATTATGCCCGATAATCTCGATGATAGAAATCCTCCACATCCCGATAAAAAAAATACAAACAGAAACGTAGTACATATAATATTACGAGATCCAAAAAAGAAAACAGTTCTTGTTATGTTTCTTAAAGGGGAGAAATGGAAAGGCAATAATCCTATAAATTTTATAATAGGGGGAATAGAAGAAGGAGAGAAAGAATTAGAAACGGCTATTCGTGAAATAAAAGAAGAAACAGGATATTCTAATGTCAAATTTGTTAAAAAAATTCCTTTTGAAACTCAAGCGCGGTTTTTTGCTGCGCATAAAGATGTGAATAGAACTGTCCATGTGCATACCTTAGTCTTTGATCTGGTCAGTCCTGAAAAAGTTGAAATAATAGAAGATGAATATTTTACCAAAGATTCTCATGAGTTTAAATGGATACCATACGAGCAAGTGGAGGATATTGTAAATATTCCGGATGATAAAGCATCTTGGAAATATTTTTTAAACGATGGTTATGCTTTTACTGGAGAAGGAATTCTTATAAATTCCGGGAAATTTGATGGCATGGATTCCGAAAAAACAAAAAAAGAAATCATAAAATTTGTCGGCGGGAAAGAAAAAACCACTTTCAAGCTTCGTGATTGGGTATTTTCGCGTCAGCGATATTGGGGAGAACCGATACCGGTCGTCTTTTGTCCCGCCTGCGCCAAGGCTTCGGCGGGCAAGGAAAATGCCGGCTGGATACCAGTACCGGAAAAAGATTTGCCGGTAGAGCTCCCGAAAGTAAAAAATTATCAACCAACGGACAGCGGGAAATCCCCGCTCGCCAATATTGCAAAATGGGTTAATATAAAATGCCCCAAGTGTCAAGGCAAAGCCAAGCGCGAAACCGATACAATGCCCAATTGGGCGGGTTCCAGCTGGTATTATCTCCGCTATACGGATCCGAAAAATAAAAAATATTTTGCCGATAAGAAAAATTTAAAATATTGGACACCAGTAGATTGGTATAATGGAGGCAACGAGCATACGACACTCCATCTTTTATATTCGCGTTTTTGGCATAAATTTCTTTTTGATTTAAAACTTGTGCCTACAACCGAGCCATATAAAAAGCGCACTTCACACGGAATGATTTTAGGCGAAGGGGGAGTGAAAATGTCCAAATCTCTCGGCAATGTGATTAATCCCGACGAGATCGTGAAAACATACGGAGCGGACACATTGCGCATCTATGAAATGTTTATGGGGCCGTTCAGCCAATCGGTCGCTTGGTCTACGGAAAGCATTATTGGGGCAAGGAGATTTCTAGAGCGCGCGTGGAATTTGCAAACGAAAGTGTCAAAGACTGCCTTTGACACCACGCTTAATAAAACAATAAAAAAAGTAACGGAAGATATTAAAGAAATGAAATTCAATACTGCTATTTCAACTCTGATGATTTTTATCAATGAAGTCGGCAAGTCTGATTCTATATCGCAAGATGCATACGAAAAATTTCTGAAACTTCTCTCGCCATTTGCTCCGCACATTGCGGAGGAAATTTGGTTTAATTTGGGACACAAAGATTCTATTCATCTTTCAAGCTGGCCAAAATGGGATGAGAATTTGATAAAAGACGAAGAAATAAAAATTGCAGTTCAGATAAATGGAAAAGTTAGGGCGGAAATAATGATACAAGTGGATGATAATGAAGAGATAATAAAGCAAAAAACCCTCGCGAATGAAGCTGTTTTGAGGTATCTGGCCGGTAGAGATGCGAAAAAAATTATTTATGTTAAAAATAGACTTATCAACATAGTTTTATAGCTTCTTTGCTTGCGTTTTTTTATTAACTTATAGTATAATAAGGTTTATGCGTTCAAATATATTTGATAGGCTTTCTTTTTTATCATTATTTTTAGTTGTCGTATTGTTGCCGCTTTTTTCTTTGCCTTTTACTAATATTCCAGTTGAAATTTCCAAGGGACTGCTTTTAGTTTTAGGACTTGCAGCCTGCGTGGTTTTTTGGGCAATAGCCAGATTTTCCGACGGTAAAATAGTTTTTCCCAGATCTTGGTTATTGATGTCGGGGTTTGGCATAGCTTTGGTTTTTCTTCTCTCATCTCTTTTTTCCAAGAACCCCCAAGTATCTTTGTTCGGTACCATGTTTGACATTGGCAGTTTCTGGTTTATTTTTTCCGGTTTTGTTTTGATGCTTATGTCCTCCGTTGTTTTTCGGACTCCCCAACAAGCAAAAACAGTTTTACTCGGAACAATACTGTCTTCAGCTTTTGTTTTAATTTTCCAAGGCGCCCGTTTATTTATGCCCACAATTCTGTCATTGGGAATTTTAGCCGGTAAAACAGGAAATGTTTTGGGGTCTTGGAACGCGCTGGGACTTTTTGCCGGATTTTCCGGTCTGATGTTTCTTTTGGTGATTGAATTTTTTCCAATTTCTAAAATAGAAAAACTTTTACTGGAAATATTCATTTTACTTTCAATACTATTGGCAGCTTCTGTAAACTTTTCGTTGGTTTGGGTGCTTCTTGGAGTTTCTGGTTTGATTATTTTTGTTTACAAAGTCTCAACCACTTTCCAAGAAAGCGGAAATGAAGGAGAAAAGAGGCATTTTCCCATGGTTTCCTTCGTTGTTGTGATGATAGCTTTGTTGTTTTTTATGTCAGGACAGATTATCGGAGGTTTTATTCCAAGCCGCCTTCAGATATCAAATACTGAAGTCAGTCCTTCTTTAGGAGCTACTATGTCTATAACAAAGGGAGTACTTGCCAAATATCCTGTTTTTGGTATCGGTCCGAACAGATTTGGAGAAGCCTGGTCAATGTATAAACCCGCTATTATAAACAATACTCAATTCTGGGATGTTTCTTTTGTTTCGGGTTCCGGGTTATTGCCCACTTTGACCGCCACCACCGGCTATTTTGGTATTCTTGCCTGGCTTATTTTCTTCATTTTATTTTTGGTTATCGGCGTGAAATCGGTATTTTCCAGTATTAAAAACGGGGTAAATTGGGAAATGATGGCGTTTTTTGTGCTGTCTCTTTATCTATTTGTTTCCTCGTTCTTTTATTCCACCGGAACAGTAATATTTTTGCTGTCGCTTGCTTTTACGGGAGTATTCATCGGACTGGCTGCTTCCAGTTCAAATAGGGAAATATCAATATCATTCTTGAACGACCACAGAAAAAGTTTTTTCTCCATACTCGTTCTAATTCTTTTAGTGATCTTTTCCGTCGCTACTTCATTTAAATATATAGAGCGCTTTACTTCTGTTTCGTATTTTGGAAAGGCGATTTCTGCATCAACGGAACCGGTAGCTGAAAATTATATCAACAAGGCTCTCTCCCTATATTCAAATGATTTATATTTGCGCACTTACTCGCAGATATATCTTGTAAAATTAAATTCTATAGCCAGCAAAGGTTCAACATTATCCGATGCAGATAAGGCGGATTTGCAAGCCAGCTTCGATCAATCCGTAAACAGCGCGCAAATGGCGGCGGCATATGACCCGTCAAATTATCTAAACTTTCAATTGCTCGGTTCTGTATATCAGGCAGTCGGTTCGCTCGGGGTCAAGGATGCTTACAGTAAAGCTGTTCTAGCTTATCAAACTGCTTCTAGTCTAAATCCGTTAAATCCAGGCCTCAAGCTTGCTATAGCAGGCGCGTTATTTGTTGATGGAAAGGTTAAAGATGCGAAAGATTATGCAAACGAAGCTCTTTTTCTTAAACAAGATTATATTGATGCCCTGATTACTCTTTCCCAAATAGAAAAAAGTGAGGGTAATAATAGCGGAGCGCTTTCCTACGCGCAAGCCGCCCTTTCTCTTGCTCCGACCGATAAAAATTTAATACAATATGTAAACTCATTGAGTAATCCTGCATCAACAACCCCTGCTCCTACTCCCACCCCTAGTAAATCTAAAAAATAAATCAAGTAACGGATGGAGAAAATTCTAAGAATTTTTACTAAAGAATCTGGCAGCATAAATCAAGCCGCGCTCCTTTTGGGTTGTTTTACCCTACTCTCTCAAATTTTGGCGCTTTTCCGCGATCGTTCCATCGCGCACTTTATAGGACCTTCTTCCTCACTTGATGCTTACTATGCGGCTTTCCGCGTACCGGACCTCATTTTCATTTGCATAGCGTCGCTGGCCTCCATTACCGTAATAATTCCCTTTATTATTGCCCGAATGGATGGAGAAAAAGTGACCGACGAAGCGCGCAAATATTTAAACGATATTTTCACTGTTTTCTTTTCTTTGATGGTTTTGGTTGCCCTGATTGCATTTTTCCTGATGCCTAATTTGGTGTTTTTTATCGCCCCGGGTTTCACTCCGCTGTATCAAGCAAAGGTAATTTTACTTTCACGAATAATGCTGCTTTCGCCGATTTTAATGGGTCTTTCAAATCTTTTTGGCACAGTCACCCAACTTTTTCATAAATTCTTCATTTATTCCTTAAGCCCGATTTTTTATAATTTTGGAATTATTATCGGTGTTATATTTCTTTATCCGATTTTTGGAATTTCTGGGTTGGCGCTCGGGGTCGCGCTGGGCGCCCTCATGCATTTTGGAATACAAGCTTTAGCATCGCATAATTGCGGATTTACGCCAAAATTTTCATTCTCTATTAACTTTAAAGATATTAAAACCATAGCCTTAACTTCGCTCCCCCGTACTTTGGGTTTGGCTTTTAATAACATTGCCCTTATTAGCATTATCGCCCTGGCTTCGTTTTTGAAAAGCGGCTCTATTTCTGTCTTTAATTTTTCATTCAATCTTCAATCAGTACCGCTTAATATCATCGGCATATCTTATGCGGTAGCGGCTTTTCCGACTTTAGCTAAATCTTTTTCTGGCGGTAAAAAGGATGAATTTAAAAAACATTTAAAGGTAGCGGCGCGAGCAATAGTTTTTTGGTCCATTCCCGTAATATTTCTTTTTATCGTGCTTCGGGCGCAAATCGTGCGCGTGATACTCGGTTCCGGATCTTTTTCTTGGGATAATACTCGTCTAGTGGCGGCTGGTCTCGCAATTTTTTCTGTTTCAATCCTCGCCCAAGGGATGATTACTTTGCTGTCTCGCTCTTATTATGCAACCGGCAACACCCGGCGCCCGCTGATAGTGAATCTTTTCTGTTCCATTTTAATTATAATTTTGTCTTATATACTTATACATCTTTTTGAAAATATGCTTTTATTCCGCTATTTTATGGAATCATTGCTTAAAGTGAATGATATCCCGGGCACTGAAGTATTGATGCTTCCGCTGGCATATTCCATCGGAACCATTTTGAATTTTATTTTACATTGGGTTTTTGTGAAGAAAGATTTTATGCCTGATGAATCTTTTATCACAAAAACCTTTTTTCAAAGCTTGGGCGCCTCGTTTTTCTTAGGGCTGGTGTCTTACTTAAGTCTCAACATTCTTTCACCGGTTTTTGGCACGACCACATTCTGGGGAGTTTTCTTGCAAGGCTTTATTTCCGGAATTCTAGGCATAACCTCCGCCGTTGTGGTTTTGTATCTGCTGAAGAGCGAGGAATTGAAAGATATTATAAAAACTCTTACGACCAAGTTCTGGCGCGCAAAAGTTATCGCCCCGTCCCAGGAAGAGCTTTAAATTTAATATTTTTAGTTTTATGTGGTATAATAAAAGTTGGACATAATTAAATTAGTCCCTTTTTTTGTTTCATATGGATAAAGAATATTCAAATTTGCACCGCAAACTGGTGATTAAATATTTTTGGCAAGTAATTAGACATTTTAAGGTGTCTTTTTTTACGATTATTGTTTTTACGATAATTGCCTCCGCTTTAGATGTCTATATACCTCTTCAATATTTAAAACTTTGGAATGTTTTAAATACCAATAATTTTGCTATTATTTCAGTTGCTAAATCAATAATTATTTTAATATTGATGCTAAACCTGCTTCGTTGGGTTATTAGGAGAATTTCTGGATTTTCTCTTTCCTATTTTGAATCGGGAGTAATGGCAGGTCTTCGAAAACAAGCTTTTTCATATATGATCGGCCACTCTCATTCTTTTTTTGCAAATAATTTTAGCGGATCCTTAACTCAAAAAATAAATAAATATGCCCGCGCTTTTGAAAAATTGACTGATAAAATGATTTCTGACGGATTACCACTTATTGTTCGAAGTATCGGTACGGTTATTGCCATTTATACATTACTTCCCAAGTATGCTTATATCCTGGGAATCTTTTGTGTTGTATTTTTATTAACAGCTCTCATTTATACTCGATATAAACTCAAATATGATATCATTTCTGCTTTAGCTGATACTAGGACAGTGGGAGTTTTGGCTGATTCTATTGGCAACCATTCTTCAATTCAGATTTTTACCGGACACTCATATGAACAAAATCGCACAGGGGAGACGATACAAAAACAGCAAAAAGCGACCGTTTTTAATTGGTATTTATGGGAGGGACTTAGTGCTATCCAGAGTTTTTATTCAGTGGCTATTGAGTTTATTATTTTCTGGTTAGCTATTAATGATTGGCGGCTCGCTATTATTACTTTGCCGGTTATAGTATTGCTTCAAAGTTACATGATTCGTTTAATTGAGAATTTGTGGAGTTTTGCCGGTATTGTTCGTACTTTTTATGATGGTTTTGCTGATGCACAAGAAATGTCCCTTATCCTTAATACGCCCTATGAAATTGTTGATAAGGTGACAGAAAATGCTGAAAATATAAAAAAAGGAGAAGTTATTTTTAATAACGTAACGTATGTTTACAAAAATAATAATAATAAAGTATTAGATAACTTTTCTTTAACAATACCCTCAGGGCAGAAAGTCGCCATTGTTGGATCCTCTGGTGCTGGAAAAACAACTTTTGTCCGTCTTTTAATGAGGTTGTTTAATCTGACGAAGGGTCAAATTATCATTGACGGGGTTGATATTAGTAAAATTTCCCAACAAAACCTTCGTGAACAAATATCTTTTGTTCCTCAAGATCCGATACTTTTTCATCGCACTTTATTGGAAAATATTCGTTATGGTAGGCGTGATGCAACCAATGAAGAAGTTTTAATTGCAGCTCATCTTTCACATTGTGATGAATTTATCAAGGCATTGCCATACGGTTATGAAACTTATGTTGGAGAGCGTGGAATAAAACTTTCGGGCGGGGAACGTCAACGTGTTGCCATAGCTCGAGCTATTCTTAAAAATTCTCCAATTCTCATTCTTGACGAGGCAACTTCCTCACTTGATTCTCATTCCGAATCCTTAATTCAAGATGCACTACATACACTTATTAAAGGAAAGACAACAATTGTTATTGCACATCGACTTTCAACTATTCGAGAAATGGATAGAATAATTGTGATAAAAAAAGGGAGGATTATTGAGGATGGGGTTCATGAAGAACTTGTAAATAAAAAAGATGGACTCTATAAAAAATTATGGGATCTCCAAGCAGGAGGATTTAAAAACGCAATTTAATTCAATGGATTTAAAACACATACGAAACTTCAGTATTATAGCGCACATAGACCACGGCAAAAGTACCTTAGCTGATAGAATGCTTGAAATTACGCATACCATAGAAATGCGTAAAATGCGTAATCAAGTGCTGGACTCTATGGATCTTGAACGCGAACGAGGAATTACTATCAAAATGCAGCCCGTTAGGATGGAGTATGTTTTCCATGGAGAAAAATACATATTAAACTTGATTGACACCCCGGGGCATATAGATTTTTCTTATGAAGTATCTCGCGCTTTAAAGGCCGTAGAGAGTTCTATTTTACTCATAGACTCAACTCAAGGGGTGCAGGCACAAACGCTTACAACACTCGCTATGGCGCGTTTAGGAGGCAATAACGGGAGCAAACAAATCATTCCTGTGCTCTCCAAGATTGATTCTCCCCTTGCTCGGATAAATGAGGTAAAAGAAGAGGTTGTGAAACTTTTAAAATGCAATCCGGATGAGATTTTGTTGGTTTCCGGGCGTACCGGAGGGGGGGTGGAAAATCTTTTACAAGAAGTCATTAGACGCACACCGGAACCAAAAGCAACATATCCCGACGATAATAATTTACGAGCTCTTGTTTTTGATTTTAAATATTCAAATCATCGGGGAGTAATAGTTTTTGTGCGGGTATTTGACGGCAGAGTGGCTAAAGGCGACAGTTTAATTTTTGCGGTCTCGGGCGAAAAATTTACTGCTCTGGAAGTCGGAACTTTCTCACCGGAAGAAACACCGGGAGATTTTCTTTCTTCGGGAGAAACAGGTTATATTATCACCGGTATAAAGAAGCCAGGCATTGCGTCGGTTGGGGATACTATCACCATGTTTAAAAATCCCTTACCGGCTTTTGAGGGCTATATGCAGCCAATGCCGGTGGTCTGGGCTTCGGTTTTTCCGGAGAATGCGGATGATTTTGCGGAATTAAAGCTTGCCTTGGGAAAATTAAAGCTTTCCGATTCAGCTTTCTCATATGAAGAGGAATCTTCAGGCTCGCTGGGTAGGGGATTTAGGTGCGGATTTTTGGGAATGCTTCACTTGGAAATCATTACGGAAAGGTTGAAACGCGAATTTAATTTACAATTAGTTATTACCACACCTTCCATTACTTATGAAGTTTTAATGAAAAACCCTTCGACCAGCTCAGGGCAAGCGGGTAAGAGAATTAAAGTTTATTCTCCATATTTTTTCCCGGACGATGGAAACATAGAGGCCGTATTTGAACCTTGGGTAAACTTGAAAATCATTACCCCGGTAAAATATGTCGGTAATATTATGCAACTTCTTTTTGATCATGAGGGAGAAGTTGGCGACACGGAGAATTTTGGAGATAATCGTTCAACTCTATCCGTTAAAATGCCTCTGCGCGAGCTTATGCGAAATTTCTTTGATGAATTAAAAAGCACTTCATCCGGCTATGGCTCTGTATCTTATGAAATAGGGGAAATGCGTGAAGCGAATGTTACCAGATTAGATCTCTTGGTTGCCGATGAAATCGTGCCGGCTTTTTCTAGGGTTGTTTCTAAAAAGAGAGCGGAAGAAGAAGCCGAGAAAGCAGTTGAAAAACTAAAGAGTCTTCTGCCTCGACAGATGTTCACTTTAAAAATTCAAGGCAAAGCGCTCGGACGTATCATTTCTTCTCGCACTCTTTCCGGTATGAAAAAAGATGTTACTCAGCATATGTATGGAGGCGACATTACTCGCAAAATGAAACTTCGCGAGAAACAAAAGAAGGGAAAAAAGAAAATGAAGGAAAAAGGAAGAGTTAATATTCCCCAAGATGTGTTTTTAAAAATGATGCGCACTGGAGACAAACAATAAGCCCCCCACCCCAGGGATAGGGGAATTCCCCTATCCCTGGGGTGGGGGAAAATGGAGATTTCTACCTAAAAATCGGAGAGTATAATAATATCATACTGATAATAATCAATACGCTGACTACCGCCCAAGCGACCTGAATTTTCTTTTGATGTTTTTTATTGAAAAGCATATACTTAACGTATCATATTTATGATAAATTTTCAACAAAAAAGAGTATGGAGAAACATAGTGCAATCAAGGCCTGTTTTAATACTTTTGGGAATTTTAATATTGATTTTTGTTTGGAATATTTTAGGCTTTTGGAGTAAAATGGAAGAAACCAGTAAAAACAAAAAAATAGTTGAAGATAAAGTTGTCGCATTAAAACAGCAAAAAGAAAATTACTCATCCGAAATAAATAGTTTAAAAACAGACCAAGGCAAAGAAAAAGTTTTTCGAGAAAATCTCGGTTTGGCCAAAGAGGGAGAGGAGATGATTGTGGTAGTAGAAGACAAAAATCCGCCCGTAGCTCCAAAAACAGCCCCTTCTTCGGGCTTTCTTTCTTTCTTTCGGAATTTATTTAAATAATGATATAATAACGGGATGAAAATAGCATTTTTTGAAATACCGAAAAAGCAACAAGCTTTTTTTAGCCAGGCTCTAACTGGCGGGGAAATTGTTTTTTACGAAGAAAAACTCAGTTTGGATAATGTGAATATGGCAAAAGACGCTGATATTATATCGGGTTTCACCAACTCTGTAATTAGTAAAGAAATTATTGACTCATTGGCAAATTTAAAGTTGATTGCTACGCGTTCAACCGGCTTTGACCATATTGATGTGGCTTATGCAAATACCAAGGGAATAAAAGTTTCCAATGTGCCAGCTTATGGTTCAGAAACAGTAGCGGAATTTACTTTTGTTTTGCTTTTAACCTTATCGAGGAAAATCCGAGAAGCGAGCCGCTCCCTAAAAGAAAATGGAGATTATTCTATATCAGAAAACTTACAAGGTTTTGATCTGGACAAGAAAACACTTGGAGTCATCGGTACCGGTAAAATCGGGAAAAATGTAATTCACATTGCGCATGGTTTTAATATGAATGTTTTGGCTTATGATTTATATCCGGATTTGGTTTTTGCCAAAGAAAATAATTTCATATATAAAACCCTGCCAGAGGTTTTAGCGCAGTCTGATATTGTCACCTTGCATGCTCCTTATACCAAAGAAAATCATCACCTGATTAATAAAGAAAATATTTCTTTATTAAAGAATGGCGCATACTTGATAAATACTGCCCGTGGGGAACTTATTGAGACTGAAGCGCTTATTTCTGCTTTGCGCAATGGAACTGTCGCTGGCGCGGGACTTGATGTTTTGGAAGGAGAAAGAGGGTTAAAAAAAGGAGACACCATTCCCATGCTTGAAATGTCCAATGTTATTATGACTCCGCATATTGCTTTTGACACCAAAGAAGCTGAGATGAGAATTATGCAAACGACAGTTGCCAATATTCAAGGTTTCATTTCTAATTTGCCAATTAATTTAGTCATGTAAAGATGCAAAAAAGTTGGATTAAAAATTTTGCTGAATTGGCAACGACGGAAAATCGTAAAATAACACTGGAAATAATAAAGTCCGGACTGGATGCTATTGATACGGAAGGGGCAATATTGAATTCTATCAAATTAGAAAATAATGTTTTGTCCATTGGGGATAAAAATTTTTCTTTGGACAATTTTAAAAAAATAAAAGTCGTCGGTTTTGGCAAATCTTCTTGTCATGGAGCTTTAGCCTTGGAAAAGATTTTAGGATCCAAGATAAAAGAGGGCGTGGTCATTGGACTCCAGAAGGTCAGTTGCGATTATATTGAAACTTTTGTCGGCACACATCCTAAACCATCCAAAATAAATGTTGAAGCCGGGAAAAAGATATATAGTATAGTAGACCAGTCAAGCAAAGATGACCTTATTATTGCGGTTGTTTCCGGCGGAGGTTCGGCTTTATTGTGTCCCACTCAAAGTGAATGTGAACAAGAAATAAAACTTTATGATGCATTTTTAAAAACGGGCAAGACAATAACCGAAATCAATACGATTCGAAAACATCTTTCCCTGCTGAAAGGTGGCGGTTTGGCCAAAATTGCCTATCCGGCCACAGTAATCGGACTTATTTTTTCGGATGTACCCGGCGACAATTTTACCGAAGTGGCTTCCGGTCCGACCTATAAAGATAAAACCACTATCGCCGATGCTCAGAAAATTATTACCGAAAATAATTTAGGAGAATTTGATTTAATTGAAACACCGAAAGAAGATAAATATTTTGAAAAAGTTTATAATTTTATTCTTATTTCAAATAAAACTGCCGTGGAAGCGATGGCAAAAAAGGGAAAGGAGTTTGGTTTGGAAACCAAGATAATTTCAACCGAGTTGTATGATGAAGTTAACGAGGCGATTAAGAAAATATTCTCCGGTCTAGACGGAGCCGGAGAAGAGTTTTCTCAGGTCCTCGGTTCTCCGGGTCCCTATCCCGGCCAGACCATTCAAAAACTCTTCTCCGGCTCCGTTTTTCTAGCTGCCGGCGAACCAAGTATTGTTGTCCCCAAAAATGCAGGGAAAGGAGGAAGAAATCTTCATATGGGACTGGAGGTGATAAAGAATAAAATGATTAATGAAAATTCTGTTTTTATATCACTTGCGTCTGATGGTATGGATAACAGCGATATCGCGGGAGCGATAGTGGATAAAAATACAATGAAAAAGGTAGAAGAATTGGGTTTGGATGTTAATGATTATTCGGATCGTTTTGATTCTTATAATTTTTTCCAAAAAACAGGGGATATGATTATCACCGGTCCCACCGGCGCCAATGTTTCCGACCTTATGATTTTACTGACGAAAAAATAATGAATAAAATTACCAAAATTACAGCAGAAGAAATAAAAGATTCGCGGGGAAATCCGACAATAAAGGTGACGGTTTGGGTTGGCGATAGATCGGGCAGTTTTTCCGTACCTTCTGGGGCAAGCACAGGTATTCACGAGGCGCACGAATTAAGAGATGAGGACGGCAAGGGTGTCAAGAGAGCTATAGATAAAATAAACAAAATTATCGTTCCTGTTTTAATCGGCAAAGATATTTTAAATCAAAAAGAAATAGACAGGATTATGATTGAATTGGATAACACCGCCAGTAAAAGCAATTTGGGCGGTAATTCTATGATTGGCGTTAGTATCGCTTGCGCAAAAGTTGCAGCCAAGGTTTCCGAAAAAGAAATTTTTGAATATTTGCGAACACTGGCGGAAATAAAACCCTCACGCAAAGCACCGTATCTTTTTATGAATTTGCTTGAAGGTGGCAAACACGCTAATAATTATTTAACTTTTCAGGAATACCATATTGTGCCCGATACTGAAGATGTTGCTGAGGCGGTTGATATTGGGATTAAAATACAAAATACCCTGAAAAAAATAATAATAAGAGATTTGGGCGAAGATTCTATCGTTTTGGGTGATGAGGGAGGTCTGGCGCCAAAAATAAGCGATATAAGAAAACCTTTTCTGTGTCTAAGTGAGGCCATAAAGCAAAATAATTTACAAGATAAAATTCGATTGGCTCTCGATGTAGCGGCATCATCTTTTTATAGTAATGAAAAGTATAAAGTTGACGGAAAAGATGTTTCAAAAGAAGAACTAATGAGTATTTATGATTGTTTAGTTAAAGAATTTAATTTATTTTTCATTGAAGACCCATTTGATGAGGAGGACTTTGATGGTTTTAAAAAATTAAAAGAAGAAAATAAAGGCCTTTTGGTGGTGGGGGACGATTTAACTGTTACCAACGTTTTACTTCTTAAAAAAGCGATAGAAGACGGCAGTATTAATGCGATGATTATCAAACCAAATCAGATCGGCACGTTAACTGAGACCCTGGAGACAATGAAATTAGCCAGAGAAAATGGCATAGAACTTATTGTAAGCCATCGAAGCGGAGAGACGGATGATGATTTTATCGCCGACCTGGCTTATGCTTTTAACTGTTTTGGATTAAAAGCCGGTTCTCCACAAAAAGCCGAAAGAATGGTAAAATATAAAAGGTTAATACAAATTATGAATTTATCATTAGCGTAAAATTTTAATTATTATGGCAGAAGAAAAGACAGAAAATTTTGTAAAATGGTATAGCGAGGTGGGGATTGCGGATGTACCGTCGGTGGGCGGAAAAAATGCTGCGTTGGGAGAAATGTATTCCAATCTTGTACCACTTGGTGTAAATATACCAAATGGATTCGCTCTGACGGCAGATGCTTACCGTCATTTTTTTAAAGAAACAGGTCTTGATAATAAAATCAAGGAAATTCTTTCCGATCTCAACACGAAGGACATCCGTAATCTTCAAATTCGCGGGAAAAAAGTTCGCGAGGAAATTTTGAAAGCCACCTTACCTCAGGATTTTAAAAATGTAACCGCCGAAGCGTATCAAAAGTTGCAAAATCAATATGGCAAGGACACGGATGTTGCAGTTCGTTCATCAGCGACAGCGGAAGACCTTCCGGGCGCCTCTTTTGCTGGACAGCAAGAAACTTATCTCAACATACGCGGTATTGATAATGTGCTGATTGCGATAAAAAAATGTATTGCTTCGCTTTTTACCGACCGAGCTATTTCTTATCGCGTGGACAAAGGATTCTCGCATTTTGATGCAGCTCTTTCTGTCGGTATTCAACGTATGGTGCGTTCCGACCTTGCATCTTCAGGTGTGGCGTTTACCATTGATACGGAAACGGGTTTTGATAAAGTTATTGTTATAAACGGCATCTATGGTCTCGGTGAATTTATCGTGCAAGGAAAAGTCATTCCCGATGAATTTATTATTTTTAAACCAACGTTGGAAAATAGCGTCAAAAATCCGTTCGTTGGAAAAAATATCGGCAAGAAAAACATAAAACTTGTTTATGCAAAAGAAGGTACTAAGCAGGAAAAAGTTTCAGCGCAAGACCAGCAAAAATTTTGTCTGACGGATGAAGAAGTTGTGAAGCTGGCAAAATGGTGTCTGGAAATAGAAAAATATTTTTCAAAAAAACACGGTCATTATCAGCCAATGGATATTGAGTGGGCCAAAGACGGAAAAACAGGGGAACTTTTCATTGTACAAGCGCGTCCTGAGACAGTTCGTTCTGGAGAAGATAAGAATGTTCTGAAAGAATATCAACTAAAAAAATCCGGCAAAGTATTAGTAAGCGGTATTGCCGTCGGTTCAAAAATTGGCAATGGCAAGGTTCGAATTTTAAAAAGCGCAAAGAATATAAGTGTATTTAAGAAGGGAGAGGTATTGGTAACAGAAATTACCGACCCTGACTGGGAACCAATTATGAAAATTGCGAGCGCTATTGTAACGGACAAAGGCGGACGCACTTCTCATGCGGCTATTGTATCTCGGGAGCTTGGTATTCCTTGCATTGTGGGGTCAAATAATGCGACTAAAGCGCTGAAGAACGGACAAGACGTAACAGTGGATTCCTCAGGGGGTCAGGTTGGCAACGTATATGAAGGTATTATTCCTTTTGAAATAAAAGAACATCATTTGGATAAAATACCACAACCAACAACAAAAATTATGGTTAATATCGGTTCTCCAGACGAAGCTTTTAAGAGTTATCATCTTCCGGCAGAAGGAGTAGGACTGGGCAGATTGGAGTTTATAATCGCTTCCCATATTCGTCTTCACCCGAATGCATTGATTGATTACAAAAAATTAAAGGAAGGTAAAAAAACTTCTGTCATAAATAAGGTATTAAAAGAGATTGAAAATCTAACGCCTTTATATAAGGACAAGAGAGAATATTATATTGAAAAACTTGCTTTAGGAATTGCTAAAATTGGCGCGACATTTTATCCGCACAAAGTTATTATTCGTTTCTCTGATTTTAAAACAAACGAATATCGTACGCTCGTTGGTGGTAATTTATATGAACCGCATGAAGAAAATCCGATGTTGGGCTGGCGCGGGGCTTCTCGTTATTATGATCCGAAATTCAAGGAAGCTTTCGGTCTTGAGTGTAAAGCCATGAAAATCGTACGAGGAGACATGGGACTTACAAATGTTATTCCAATGATTCCATTTTGCCGAACTCCCGAAGAAGGCAAGAGTGTGGTTGAAGTGATGAAAGAATACGGACTGGATCGTTCAAAAGACAACTCACTTAAAATTTATGTGATGTGCGAGATTCCTTCAAATATTCTTCTGGCGGATGAATTTCTTGAAATTTTTGACGGTATGTCGATTGGGTCCAATGATTTAACCCAGCTTACTTTGGGATTAGATCGCGATTCCGGTATTGTGACCCATATTGCAAACGAAAATAATCCTTCGGTTAAAAAACTCATATCTGAAATTATCCATAAATGTAAAGAAAAAAATAAATATATAGGCATTTGCGGACAGGCGCCCTCGGACTATCCTGAATTTGCAAAATTTCTAGTGGAAGAGGGAATAGAAAGCATGTCGCTCAATCCCGACACAGTTATCAAAATTATCATGGCGCTCGGTGAGAAAAAAAATTAATTTAATTTGTGCGGGATACGGTAATCGAAACCGTGCCTAATCCTTGGGAAGGACTCATTCTACCACTAAACTAATCCCGCATGTATAAAATATATCTTTAATCTACTCACTTGACAAGTATGCTATAATAGAGATATTAATAAATAATTTTAAATCGCGCCTGGCTCGGTTTTATTAAATCATATGAAAAATGTGACCATTTATTCAACCCCAACTTGTCACTTTTGCCACATGGCAAAGGATTTTTTTACAGCCAATGGTATTGTTTATACGGAATATAATGTCGCCAGCGATATTGAAAAAAGAAAAGAAATGATGGAAAAAAGCGGACAAATGGGCGTGCCGGTTATAATCATCGGCGACGAGCTCATGGTGGGTTTTGATAAGCCTAAAATATCTAAATTGCTGGGTCTTTAATTTTGTGTCTTCGGCAGGAATCGAACCTGCAATTACTCCTTAGGACGGAGTCGTTATATCCATTTAACTACGAAGACTATACATATAATTTAACATATAAAGAGCTCTTTTGGAATTGGTATTTTTACTTGTTTATGTTAAAATGGCGTGATGAATCCTAATCTTAATCCTAATCTTAAGTTTTATCCCGAGAGAAGAGCCTCAAGTCTGGAAGAAAGAATTGTTTATCAGACTTTTCAAGAATCAATAAGAGCCGGCTCTTGTAAAGTGCAAGAATTGCATATTGCTCATAAACAGGAATTAATTACTTCAGAACAATGTATTTCATTGTTATTTTTACTTGCGGAAGAACTTGAAAAAAGGGCCAGTATTGATGTTCTGACTAAGGTATTAAACCGTGCCTTCTTGGAACCCGATTTAGAAGGGTTAATTAGAGAATTAAATTCCGATATAGAAAAACGCAGATTGCCTATACAATCGGTTATGGTTATTTTTTTGGATATAAGGAGATTCAAAGATTTAAACGATAATCACGGTGGTCACAAGGTAGGTGACCGAGCACTAGTCACCGTGGCAGAACGTTTAAAAAACGGAACCAAGAGACAAGATATGATATTTCGGGTAGGTGGCGATGAGTTTGTAGTATTATTACCGATAACAGATAATAATCCCCAACTACTAGAGACAATTTTTGAGAGAATTAGAAATAGCGTAAATACCAATTTATCAGTTGAGGACCATAAGGGCGTTAGTATTCCATTTTCAGTTTCTATGGGGTTTGAGGTGTTAAATAAGGGAGACAGCGCAACCGCTGTGGAATTGCTTGCTAAAGCTGACGGAAAAATGTATGAGGAAAAGAATAGAACAAAAAATTAATCAATGAGTCTATTTAGAAATCAGAGACATTCCTTTTATTTTCTGAAATATCGTGCTAGAATGTTACAGTGGATCCTGAATCCAAAAAGTTATTGGAAGAGACCTTTGCTTTAGCGCAAGAGAACAATAAAATGCTTCACAAGGTCAGGAGCGTTCAAAAATGGGCAACCTTTTGGCGGACGCTCAAAATAGTTGTGGTAATTGGAATCGCGCTTGGATCATTTTATTATTTAGAGCCGTATCTGAATAAAATAGCGGATTTGTACAATTCAATTTCCGGTACGGGGCAAAAATTGAACGAGAGTGGTGGTTCTTTTCAGGATTTATTAAAAAAATTTCAAAATTAAGCCTGGGTAGCTCAGTAGTAGAGCATTTCCCTGAAGAGGAAGTGGCCGGGTGTGCGATTCACCCCCCAGGCACAAAAACGAAGCTTGCGACCAAAAGCTTTTTAGATTGATCTAACCTTGACGGTATTTTTCTTTTCCTTATCTACTTTTTTTATTTTAATTGTGATAAGGCCATGTTTTTCCGTAGCTTCAACTTCTTCCGGCTCTACTTCTGCGGGAAGGGATATGGTACGAGAAAATTTTCCCCAGTAAAGCTCCCTGGCGAAGTAATTATCTTCATCAATAGTTCTACTCTCTTCGCGCTGGCCTTTTATGGTAATGATATCTCGAGCAATTGATAACTCTAAATCTTCTGGCTTAACTCCGGCGACCATTGTCTGAATAATAATATCGGTCGGTGTTTGGTAAACATCAACTGATAGTTCCGCTTCATCATTTTCTTCTTCAATCCAGTTACTGCCATTTTTTTTATCTGTTTTTTCTGACTTGATTCCTTTTATCGAGTATTCTTTTCTTGAATCCTGATGTTCTTCCTCCGTGCCCATACTTCCGGTTAATCTCTCAAAAAAACTTCTTTTTTTATTTTCCATAATTTTTTATTTAATTAATAATTTTTCGCTCATTCTTCTCACTTTTTCCAGGAGCAACATAACAATAATTGTAACGACCCACAAAAATGCGAACACTTTCAAAAAATCATTTCCGTCATTCCTTATTATAAAAAAATTAAAGGCACTATGCAAGGCAATAGCAACCAAAAAACCGGCGAAAAGGAACAATTTCCTTTCAAATTCTTCCATGTAGAACGAAATTCCTATCGCAATACCTATTGTTCCGCTTGAAATAGCATGAAGAAGGGTTGATCCTAGAAATCTAAGCTGGCCCGTAAGCAGGGCTACTGTTGCCTCATTTATTAAAAATGGCTTAATCAAAAACAGAGCATTTTCCAATGCGGCAAAGCCTAAAGCCGCAGTGATGAGATAGATCGGCCAGTCCATTGGCTGACTGGCGTTATTTGTCTTGTAAAGGACGATCAGCACAGCAAGATATTTCAATATTTCTTCCGCACTGGCCCACAGAACAAGCTGACCTTCAGGTGAGCTCAGATGAGCTTGTATAAATTTTTGAATCGGCAAAACGACTACGACCGCCATCATACCCATAATGAATATTATGGCGAGTAATCCTTTTGGCTCAGGACTTTTTTCTTCCTTTAGCCAGAACCACAACCATAAAAGGGAGGGAATGATTCCACCCAAGAATGCCAGAGCTAAAATTTTCGGGTCGCTTGTTAACATTTGGACTTATCCTGAGAAGAGTCGAAGGGCCATTTTTCAACTAATAATAGACTCGCCTCGCTTTTGCTTTGGCGAAGCGGGTTTTTATTCTTATGGGGCATCATCGACCAAATTTCTTCTGTGACGAAAGGCATAAAAGGATGCAAAACTTTCAGTAGAGTAGTTAAGTGCACGGAAAGAAGGGTTCTGGCCGAATCCGCATTTTTGTTTTCCAGTATTTTTTTCTTTGACCTTTCAATGATAATGTCCGCGAAAGTATGCCAGAAATAATGATAAAGCTTTTCCGCGACAATGTAGAATTTATATTCATCCATTTCTTTTGTAATCTTTTTCATTAAGGTTTTCAGTTCTTCGTCTGATTTTTTATCTTCTTTGTCGTAAATTGGGGTTTTGGAAACGGTAAAATCTTTTGTGTTATCCAGCACGAAACGCGCAGCGTTCCATATTTTGTTGCTGAATTTGCTGTAGGCTTTCACTTTTTGAATATCAAATTTTGCATCTGCCCCCGGTCCAATGCCCACAATCATAGACATACGCAGGGCGTCAGCCCCATATTCCTCAATAACCTTAATAGGGTCTACGCCATTATCTAAAGATTTGCTGAATTTTTGTCCTTTGGCGTCTCGAAGCATTCCATGAAGATATACTGTTTCAAATGGAATTTCACCCATTAAATATTGCGACATCAGAATCATACGCGCAACCCAAAAGAATAATATTTCATAACCGGGATTTATAACGCTTGTCGGGTGAAATTTTTTCAAATCGGGTGCGTTTGTATTTGGCCAACCAAGAGTTGAAAAAGTCCAAAGTCCGGAGGAGAACCATGTGTCCAGGGTATCCGGATCTTGTTCCCATCCATCACCATTCGGTTTTTCTAATCCAACAAATATTTCTTTATTCTTATACCATACTGGTATGCGGTGCCCGTACCAAATTTGCCGAGATATGCACCAATCACGCAGGTTTTCAATCCAATTAAAATAAACTTTTTCAAAATGATTCGGGATAATTTTAATTTTACCTTCCCGTACCGGTTCCAGCATAAGTTCTTTAAGCGATTTGTTTTCTCGGGTGGTGATTTTTTTATTTACGTCTACAAACCATTGAAGCATTATTTGCGGTTCAATGATTCCACCCGTGCGTTCGGCAGTGGCTATTCTGTTTACATAATTTTCATCAACAGAAACAAGCAGTCCTTTTTCTTTTAATTTTTCAACAATTTTTTCCCGCGCGTCAGTAATTTTCATTCCCGCAAATTCACCAGCGACAGGAAGAAGTTTTCCAAATTGGTCAATAATTTGTTCTTTATCCAATTTGTATTTTTCCGCCAGCGCAAAATCTTCGTGCGAATGCCAAGGAGTGATAGTCATTACACCCGTGCCAAATTCCATATCAATTATTTCATCTTTGATAATTGTAGCTTCAATCGGTCCATTTATCCATTCTACCGTTATTTTTTGACCTTGTTTCCAATCTTTATATCGCTTGTCGTCCGGATGCATAACCACATATTTATCGCCGAATTTTGTTTCAGGCCGAGCGGTGCCTATTTCAAATGGTCCATATTTCAATGTGTAAAATTTGTTTTTTCTTTCTTCGTAAACTATTTCATCATCAGAAATTACTGTTTGGCCTTTCGGATCCCAATTTACGATTCGAGATCCTCTATAAATAAGGCCATCATCATACATTTTTTTAAAAGCAGTTTTCACGGCAATGTTGCGTGTTTCATCCAGAGTAAAAGCTTCGCGAGACCAATCAAGCGATGCGCCCATTTTTCGAAGCTGGCTTACTATTGTTTTTCTGCTGCCATCTACAAATTCATCAACCCGCTGTAAAAATTTTTCCCGCCCGATATCTTTTTTCTTCAAGCCTTCTTTTTCAAGAATTTTTGTAACTTTTGAGTCTGTGGCTATTGCCGCATGATCAGTCCCAGGAAGCCAGAGGGTTTTTTTGCCCTGCATTCTGTTGTAGCGAATCATTGTGTCTTGCATAGAATCTTCCAGGGTGTGGCCCAAATGAAGCACACCAGTAGCGTTTGGCGGAGGGAGGACTATGCAAAATGCCTTGTCGTAGTTTTTTTTATTTGTCTCTTTGTTTGAAGCCCATTCTGGTCTATTGTCCGGATTAAAAAAACCGCTCTCTTCCCAAAGTTTATAAATTCTTTCTTCAGTTGTTTTAGGGTCGTAGGGCTTGAGCAGTTTTTCGTCCATACTTAAATAATATCATATTAAAGCCTTAAATTACCAATCGCTTTGATACTGTCTATTTTAGGAGTTTTCTTTTTGTTTTTCATATAATTCAAATATCCGGCAATGCCGATCATTAAAGAATTGTCCGAAGTAAGTTCTTTTACCGGGAAAAGCAGTTTTATTTTTCTCCCTGTGATTTTTTTTATTTCACTTTTTAAATGTTTATTGGCAGAAACTCCTCCAGCCACTATGAGAGTTTTTATTTCATATTCTTCAATCGCTTTAGCTGTTTTATAAACCAGGCATTCAATAGCGGCGTTCTCAAATTCCAAGGCAATTTTTGATTTCATTTCTTTGTTTAATGGACCGATTTTTTTAATTAAATAAAGCACGGCTGTTTTTAGTCCCGAAAAAGAGAAATTAAAATCTTTAGATTTTAACATTGGGCGAGGTAAGGCAAAAGAAAAACCAAGCTTCTCCGGTGACTCAGCATGAGAAGGACTAGAAGATTTTTTATGGTCTGGCTGGGATAGGGACCCAGAGAACCGAGGACCTAAAAAATTTTCTAGTCCTTTGAAATGCTTTCTGGCTTCTTCCGCTAATTTTGAAATTTCTGGTCCGCCCGGATAGGGAAGATCGAGCATTCTTGCCACTTTATCAAAAGCTTCGCCTGTCGCATCATCTAAACTCTCGCCTATAATCTTGTATTGCATCCACCCGCCTAGACTCGCTCTAGTCGAGGCTGGTTTTTTAGTAAGTACTAATTGAGTGTGGCCGCCGGAAACCAAAAGAGATAATATTGGAAATTTTACTTTGGGAATTATAAATTTTCCTTTACTTTTTCCAAAAACAGAAAGTATATGCCCTTCCATATGGTTTACGGGTATCAGAGGAACATCCCACTTTTTTGCCAATTCTTGCGCAAAAGTTATTCCTGTCCAAAGCGCGATTTCCAGCCCCGGACCATGAGTGACAGCTATGACATCCACAGGTTTTTTACTTTTATTTAATTTTGCTTCCCCTAATGTTTTTTCCAAAATAATCGGTAAATTTTTGATATGTTCCCGTTTGGCGAGCATCGGATAAACTCCTCCGTATGGAATATGGGTTTCTATTTGCGAATTTGAGTTATTTGCTAAAATTTTAAAAGTGGCACCTTGTGTGCCTCCTTTTGCCTCTATTATGCTTATTCCCGTGTCATCGCAGGATGTTTCTATGCTTAAAATTTTCATACAGTATGATATTTTTTAGGATGTAATTTCCTGAACTCACTTTTTGAGGGTATTGGTATTCCACACCAATCAGCACTGGGTCTTTCTCCCTTAGTAAAAAGAGTAATGTGTGTAAATTGTGTCGGAATATGACTATTAAGTAAAGTGTTTAATTTTTCATAAAAAACATAAATATCTGGCATTTCAATTGTTCTAATATACGATTTTCTATGTTCTAAAATTTTTGAATTTCCATAATAAAATTTTCTATTTATAGAATAGATTTCTTTTTGTATATATTGCCACTTTAAATTTTTTAGGATACTTTTTAATTTTATTATCTTTTGCTTCCTTTCTTTTATAGAAAATTTATATAAAGCATTTTTAAATTTTCCTGCACTACTTATAATAGTTATATGTCTTTTTGCTTGTTCTTTAAACCCCTTCTTTTTTGCTACTAATTTCAAATTACCATAATCTACTTGGCTTATATTTAATTTAATACCACATAAAAAATCTTTTCTTAGAACTGGTTTTCTGGGTGTGATTATGATTTTTTTATTCATGTAATTTTCTAGTGCGCGGTGAGGGGATTGAACCCCCGGCCTACTTTACGTCAAAAAGTCGCTCTACCACTGAGCTAACCGCGCGTGTTTTTCAATGTTTTTTCACAGAACTTCCTTCCAATATATACCAGTTTTCTTTGTATCGCAATATTACCGCAATCAATTACACACACTCCTTTATAGTCTGGATAAGTAATTTTCCCGATAGTTCTTTTGTCTATTGAGACAGATTTAAACCTACTAATCGGAGCTTTTAATTCTTTTGCCCAATATTTTTTAATTAATTCCGCGTTTTGATCAGCACGGATATGTAGTTCAAATCTGATTTTTTTGATATCTACCCTATATATATTTAGCATTATTTTTAGAAAAAACTTTAGTATTAATGGATCGGAATTCCCCATACCAGTTTTTGGTGATTTTTTAAATCCTTCACCCAGATATAAAAGTGCAAGCGCTAATTCAATAGTTTCATTGTTGTTGCTAATTTTTTTTAGAATTGCATCAGCCTCATTTTCTGCGAGTTTTAATCTAAAGGTTTTTTGTTTGTTATGCCAAATAACAGCCTCTTTTCTTGCATTTACTAAAGCTTTTTTGTACTTGTTTTCAAGTAATTTATATTGTGATTTAGTAAGCCTTATATTTTTTAACCAACCGCTAAGAGTAGAACGGGGAACACCTAACAATATTTCAATATTTCTAATAGATTTTCCTTGTTTTCTGAGAAATATTGCTTTTGGTTTTAATTTGAACCACTTAGACTTCATTTCTTAATTATAATATCAATGGTTCAAATAAGCAAGTTTTTTCTACTGCATTTTTTCTTTAATTCTTTCAAGGGCCAAGATAAAAGCGCCCATACGCAGATGTGTTTTATGTTCTTCCGCTTTTTCAAATATTTTTTGAGCGGCGTCATTCATCAAGGGCAAGAGTTTTTCAAAAACTTCTTTTTCCGTCCAATGCTCGTTTTTCAAATTCTGTTTCCATTCAAAATAAGACACTGTTACGCCTCCCGAATTGGCCAAAATATCCGGCACGACAGGAATGCCTTTTTTAAATAAAATTTCATCGGCCTCCGGACTTATCGGTCCGTTGGCAAGTTCTAATATCGCTTTAGCTTTTATATTATTCGCATTAGCTTCGGTAATAACATTTTCAAATGCGGCCGGAATAAGAAGGTCGCAGGGGAGTTCTAATAATTCCGTGTTTGTAATATTTTTTGCTCTCGGAAAGTCTTTCAAGCTGCCGGTGTTTTTCTTATGAGCTTCAACTTTTTCCAAATCTAAGCCATCCTCTTTTACTATTGCGCTTTTTGAATCAGATACAGCTATTACCGTATGTCCATTTTCAGCAAAAATACGCGCCGCATTTCCGCCCACGTTGCCGAAACCCTGGATCGCAACTTTGCATTTTTCCGGAAGTCCAATTTGCGCACGCAATGAATCAAAAACATAAAATCCGCCGAGCCCCGTGGCCTGGCCTCGGCCCTGCGAGCCGCCGTTTTCAATCGGTTTGCCGGTAAATGTCGCCTTGGTTTTGTCTCCGGTAATTTTTTCAAACTCGTCTGCCATCCAAGCCATTATCTCGGGCGTAGTATTCACATCCGGCGCGGGCACATCTTTATGTGGTCCTAATATGTCCGCGAGTTTTCTTACCCATCCGCGCGAAAGTCGTTCCAGCTCAGCTTTAGACAATATTTTCGGGTCAACAGTTATTCCTCCCTTGCCTCCGCCCATCGGAATTCCCGCCACTGCGCATTTAAGCGCCATCCAAAAAGCGAGCGCTTTTACCTCATTTATTTCGGTATCAGGGTGATATCTTATTCCTCCTTTATAAGGTCCCAAGGCATTATTGTATTCCACTCTATAGCCCTCAAAGATTTTTAACGAACCATCATCCATTTCGACGGGAATTGAAACTCTAATATCCCGGTCGGGTTGGCGAAGACGAGCAATAAATTCATCGCCAAAATTTTTAATTTTAGCAACTTTGTCTAACTGCGCCATTGCGTTTTGAAAAGGATTTTGCATATTTTTATTATATAGCGAATCTTTCTAATATTCCAAGCTCGGCCAGAGTATTAGCGCCCATTGCTTCGTAAGGCTCTATATCTATTGATTCTGTTTCGGTGCCATTAGTTGTCGCTATTGTTATTAAATCGGTTAAATAATATTCTTTTTGCGCATTATCGTTTTTAAGTATTTCGAGCTTGCTCCAGAGCCAAAGAGCATCAAAACAGAAATAACATGGATTTACCTCGGTTACTTTTATTTCCTCGTCGCTGGCGTCTTTAAATTGGATGTCTTTTATAATTTCCCCATTTTTATTTCTTATGATTCTGGAAAAATTTACAAAACTAATCCGCCAATCTTTAAAATCTTTTAATTTAACTGTGGCCATAGTTATTTTTTTCCCGGACTTGATATGTTTTTCATTTATTTTTTTAATGGTTTCAGCGCTTATAAAAGGATGGTCTCCATATAAAACTATAATATTTTTCGCTTTGCCTTCTAAACAATCTTTTGCCAAGCCGACCGCGTGCCCTGTTCCAAGCTGGTGTTCTTGATTTATATATTGGTATTTATTTCCGAATTCTTTTATTATCAATTCTTTTTTATAACCGACCACAATGATGGGTTTTTCGTCAATTCCCGATTCTTCAACCGATTCCAGCACATATTTAAGCATTGATTTGCCTTTCACTGGTGCGAGAACCTTCGGCAGGTCGCCTCCCATTCTGGTGCCTTTTCCCGCAGCCAGAATTATTATTTTTGTTTTTTCTTTTTCGGCCATGTCTGAGGATTATACACTAAAATTGGCATTTTTCAATTTCTTATACCACCAATACTCTTTTGCGCTTACTTGGTATAATAGAGATATGGGCAAAGAGATAAAAAATTGCCAGAATTGCAAAAAGGACTTTACTATAGAGCCGGAAGATTTTGACTTTTACGAAAAAATAAAGGTGCCAGCTCCGACTTGGTGTCCGATGTGTCGTTTTCAGCGCCGCGCTATTTTCCGAAACGAAAGAAAATTTTTTCGTAATATTGATGCCCACACCGGAGAACCGCTTCTGTCGCTTTTCCCGAAAGAAGCCCGATTCCCGATTTACCAAGATATTTTTTGGGCTGGAGACGGCTGGGATCCGTTTTCTTATGGACAAGAATTTGACCGCCGCCGCCCGTTTTTGGCCCAAATCAAAGAATTAAGCCGGAAAGTTCCCAGGTATCGGTCCAGCGTGGTTAATATGGTTAGGAGTGATTATTGCGCCAATGCTTCAGATTTGAAAGATTGTTATTTGATGTTCAATTCAAACTTTACGGAAGACAGCGCTTACGGTAACGGTGTTGATTTTTCCAAATACTGCTTTGATAATTCACATATTCAAAATTCGGAGAAATGCTATGAATCTTTTTGGCTAACTAAATGTTACGAAACGCACTTTTCTTCTTTATGTGATGAGTGTGTTTCGGTCTGGTTTTCAAAAAACTGCCGGGGGTGCACTAATTGTTTCGGTTGCGTGAATTTAATAAATCAATCTTATTGTTTTTTCAATGGGCAATTATCCAAAGAAAACTATCAAATCAAGCTTCGCGACTTAAAGCTTTCATCTTGGATTGAGTTGCAAAAAATTAAAAAGAAAGTGAAAAATTTCTGGCTTAAATTTCCCGTACGCTATTTGCAGGGAGTTCAAAACCATAATGTCAGCGGAGAATACATTACTCATTCAAAAAATGTGCGTAACGGCTATATTATTCGGAGCGGAGAAGATATCGCTTACGGGCAATATGGACAAGTGCCGACTTTGCGCAATTGCATGGATGTTACGGTGTTTGGTAAAAATACCGAGTTGCTATATGAATGTTCAGTTGTGGGCTGGGACACATCCCAAGCAAAATTTTGCTGGGAATGCTGGGACGGCGGTATTGACCTTGAATACTGCATGAATTCCGGCAAAAGAGCCAACCATCTTTTTGGTTGTATCGGGGTTTGCAGCGGGGAATACGCTATTCTTAATCGCCGTTATTCCAAAGAAGAATTTGTCCACTTGCGTGATGAGATAAAAAAACATATGGATAAAGTCCCGTACATAGACCAAAAAGGCCGGGTTTATAAATATGGAGAATTTTTTCCGCCCGACTTTAGTCCGTTTTCTTATAATGATACTATCGCTTCGGAACATTTCCCCATGAGCCAAGAAGAAATTATTAAATACGGCAGCACCTATTATGAAATTCCAAAAAATAAATATGAAGTAACTATCAGAACTGAAAATTTGCCGGACAATATAAATGATGTGCCTGATTCTTTTATTGGGGAAGTTATTGAGTGCGGGGAATGCAAAAGGGCCTTTAGGATTATTCCAGACGAGCTTCAATTTTTAAAACAAATTGGAATACCTCTGCCTCATTATTGTATTGATTGCCGGCACAAATCTCGCATTATGCAAAGGAACAAAAACAGACTTTATGCACGAACCTGCATGTGTAATAAGCAGAATCATTTTCATGAGGTAAAAAAGTGTGATGTAGAATTTGAAACTTCTTATTCACCTGATAGACCAGAAATTATTTATTGCGAAAAATGCTACCAGCAGGAAGTTTATTAAACAAGGGGATTTTCTATTTATAAATTTTTTTGACTTATTATAAATATAAGCCAATTCTTTAAATTGGAGGTTGTGTTCCTATAAAGACTTTTTTACTTTTAACTAAGATTTGATATACGATAATGTTTTCTAATTCCCCACAAGAGCCAGCTAATTAGGTAACAATAAAAAAGAAGAGCAAAAAGGCTCGGACTAAAAACAATCTTCCCTGCGTTGTATAAAAACATGGCCCAGAAAATTGACCACGCAAAACTCACAGGCAGAAAATGAGTGAAGTATCGCCAAAATTTAATTCCTTCACCGCCAGAAGCCATAGCACTCACGGCTGCAAGTTGAGGGTGCCAGTAAGTTGCTCCGTACCAGGCGAAAAGTGCTTTAGTATCACGAGCAGGGAATGTTGTAGGCTCTTTGGCTCTGGTAAAGTAGCCAATCCAGTAACTTGAAACATTCGCGATTAATGCCGGAATAATAATAGCAAAAAAAGTAATAATCGCCTGCATGGGATTACCCGCAGTGAGAGCCATTGTCGAAAGAATGACAATTGATCCTGGGAAATAAGTACCCAATCCCACAAAATTTTCTATAAACGAGGCAAGCATGATTAATGGAAGCCCGTGTGTCGCCAGTAGGCCAATCATAAAAGCCACAATTTCATTTGGATTAGGAATAAAACTGAAACGGGAAAGAATTTGTAAAATTAAAAC
>ERZ1292629.100-Hain-H43-01um-R1-100-length-84108-cov-20_pt1 | contig 84108 bp, 83 predicted proteins | sample MGYA00564399_ERZ1292629 | MGnify/ENA primary metagenome ERZ1292629 (study PRJEB36523, sample SAMEA6512636) | groundwater metagenome | collected 2019-01-08 | study: AquaDiva: Metagenomics assemblies of 32 groundwater samples | reverse complement strand
TTGATGCTGAAAGCCTCGCGCTGAAAGCGCGGGGTTTCCATCTTGGAAAGGCAATTAATGTCCTGTTTGACGGTCGTCAAACAGGACATTAATAAAAAAACAGAGTCCCTTTGGGGACTCCTTGTTTTTACGAAAAATATGGCTTGAGTCGCTGTACGGTTTCTAGATAGAGTCGGCGGTCAAGTTCCGGATCCATATTGCGCCAGTTCGCGCGCTCAGGGTGGCCGAGAAGATCTGCCGCGACGATGCGCAGATATTGCAGCGGCGCGGGAGGATTCCAGCAGATCATTCCTTTGCCGGAGGGAGTTGTCCAGAAAAGATATGGCTCCTGCCGCCTGATATAAGATTCTTGCAGTTCAGAGAAATCTTTGAATTCTTGAATTTTCGATTCCGGAAAATCTGTTTGGATTCGCGGCGCCATATCAATCGCCGCCGGCAAAAAGTGCAAGTGAGCATGCTTCACGGTTTGCCCGACGATTCCGTGCTCGAATATGGTTAGTGCGGTCGCGCTATATTCTTTTACCAGCCCCTCGCCAATTCTAAGGCGCGACGAAAGATATTCCAGCCACGCAAAATCCAAAGGATTGTTCTCTGCGGTCGCGCAACAAGGAACGTGACGTTTCGGAAAAAGAACGACGTAGCCCCCGTCTGTTATTTGGCCCTTGGTTGCGACGACGTGAAAATTCTCGCTTTCCCCGATGTGTCGTTCCCCAAATAAAGTCTGGTCTATTTCTGGATTGCAGAATGCGCAACTTTGTTCCATTGGGAAACTCCATCTCGAAGGAACTGTCTGCATTTTTGCCAATTTTCACCGCTTTGTCAAGGTAATTTTGGGCATAAAAATAGCTGGAAATCGACCTCGATTTTTGGTAAAATAAGGGTGTTGGCCTGCGAGGGCAAGCCCGAGCAGTCGCCAAACCCTTCCCCGCCCTCTGCGCGAACCCCTTGCCTAGAGGGCGGGGATACTGAATTTTGTAAAACTCATTAATATTCGTTAACAAAATTCGTATGATTATTAACTATTTAGGCAACGGTTCGTTCAAACTGCAGAGCGGGCAGACGTCGCTTTTGGTCGACGCGGAATCGAACCGTTTCAAGGCGGATGTTTCTTTGCGCACGCTTGTTTCCGCGGATCTTGCTCCCTTGAGTGAATCGTCGGCAAACACCGAAATTACTTTTCCCGGAGAGTACGAAGTAAAAGGCATCGAAATATCGGGCATCGGCGTGTCGGAGGAATCGACCGACAAATTTTTAAAAACGGTTTACCTGGTGCACTGGGAGGACATCAAGCTCGCTTTCTTGGGGCACATCTCGAAGCCGCTTTCTCCGGCTATCATCGAAAAACTGGACGAGCCGGATGTGCTTTTTATTCCGGTCGGCGGCGGGCATTTCTTGCCACCGGAAGACGCCGCAAAGCTGGCAAAGAAGCTTGAGCCATCATTTATTGTCCCCAGTTTTTACAAAGCGCCGGGAGATTTCTTGAAGGCAATGGGGCAAAAAGCGGAGACAGAAGAGAAATTGGTTTTCAAGAAAAAGGATTTGGAGGGGACGAAAAATAAGGTTGTCGTGCTAAAGACATAAGCGATACCAATATACTAATGCGCGCGAATGATGCTAATGGCGCTTTAGCGCGACATACCAATAAACTAATTAACTCATTCGTATATTTGCATTATTGAGCTACAGCGACATTCGTATTATTAGTATCTCATTGTAAATTAGTATTATGTTTAGATTCATCGAAAAACTTCAAAATTCCGACGAGGATGTGAAGCGTAGGTGGATGTTTATTTTGACCGCCATCGCGATGGTGATAGTAATTTTCGTCTGGCTCGCGTATTTCAATAATCTTATTGCCGGGTTTTCCGCGCCGCCGGAACCGGTTGCAGAAGGGACCGGTTTTGGTTTTTGGATAACTATGAAGAACGGACTCGCCGTGATCTACGACGGGCTTGTCGGCAAACTGCACTGGTTCGGAAGCATTTTAGGCGAACCGAGGGAATACATTATACCAGCGCAATAACTTATCAGCATAAATCAGCCAAAATCAGCACACATCAGCGTCGTTGCCGTGGCGAGATATACAACGCCGATAAATGCTGATATAGCTGATTAATGCCGACAGAATCAATGAATGACAATAAACAAAAAATCGAGCCGCGCGAAATTACGCAGGAATTGCGCGAGTCGTATCTTGATTACGCCATGTCAGTTATCGTTTCCCGCGCGCTTCCCGACGTGCGTGACGGTTTAAAGCCCGTGCACCGGCGTGTCCTTTGGGCGATGTGGGATGCCGGGTTAACGCATCTCGCCAAGTTCAGAAAATCGGCGAACGTTGTGGGCGAAACAATGGCGAAGTATCACCCGCACGGCGACATTGCCATCTACGACACGCTTGTAAGGATGGCGCAGGACTTTTCTTTGCGCTATCCGCTGATCAACGGTCAGGGCAACTGGGGTTCAATTGACGGCGACAACGCCGCGGCGATGCGTTACACGGAAGCCAAGCTTTCGAAAATCGCGGAAGAAATGCTTTCCGACATCGAAAAAGACACGGTTGACTGGCGTCCGAACTACGACGGCACGCGCGAAGAGCCGGTGGTATTGCCATCAAAACTCCCGCAACTTTTGCTTAATGGTTCACTTGGCATCGCGGTTGGCATGGCGACAAGTATCCCGCCGCACAATTTAACCGAAGTCGCGGACGCCGTGCTTTTTTTGGCGGACAATCAGGACGCCACAAGCGAAGACCTGATGAAATTCGTGAAAGGGCCGGACTTCCCGACGGGCGGTATTATCTTCGACGAGAAAGCGATCAAGGCGGCGTATGTTTCGGGCAGGGGCGGCATCACGACGCGTGCGAAGGCGGAGATCGAAGAGCACAAGGCGAAAAACTTTAACATAGTTATTACCGAAATCCCGTATCAGGTCAATAAATCCGAACTCATTAAAAAGATCGCTGATCTGGCGCAGGAGAAAAAAGTGGAGGGTATCCGCGATTTGCGCGACGAGTCCGACCGGGAAGGTCTGCGCATCGTCGTCGAGCTCAAAAACGATGTTCCTCCGCAGAAAATCTTGAACCAGCTCTACCAACACACCGATCTCCAGAAAGATTTCCACTTGAACGTCATCGCGCTCGAAGACGGCATCCAGCCACAGCTTCTCTCTATTAAGGACATCCTTGCGGCTCACATCGAGCACAGGAAGATCGTCGTAAAAAGGCGGACGGCATTCGACCTAAAGCGCGCGGAAGAACGGGCGCACATTCTTGAAGGGTTGCACAAGGCGCTGGGCGAGATCGATAAGGTTATCGCCACCATCAAGCGTTCCGAGGACAAAGACGACGCGCACAAGAATCTTGTGAAAAATTTCAAGCTTACCGACATTCAGGCGACGGCGATATTAGAGATGAAGCTCTCAACTCTTGCCGCCTTAGAACGACAGAAGATCGAAGTCGAACTCAAAGAAAAAAAGGTGCTCATCGAAGAACTTGGTTCAATCTTGAAGAGTCCGGCGAAGATATTGAAGATATTCAAAGATGAGACAAAAGAAATTAAGGATAAATATGGCGACGCGAGGCGCACGAAAGTCGTGCCGACGCCACTCAAGGCATTCAAAGAAGAGGATCTCGTCCCGAACGAGGATGTGATCGTAACCTTTTCCGCCGGCGGCTACGTGAAGCGGCTGCCGCCCGGAACTTTCCGCGCGCAGAAGCGCGGCGGCAAGGGGCTCATCGGCTCCGAGGTCGGCGAGGACGACTTACTGCTGCATTTCTTCAACGCCGAAACGCACGACAACATCCTTTTCTTCACGGACAAGGGGCGCGTTTTCCAGACGAAAGTATATGAAATTCCGCAGGCATCGCGTCAGTCAAAGGGCAAGGCCATCCACAATTTTTTGGAGTTGCCAACGGACGAAAACATCAGCGCGCTTGTCAATTATTCCGAAAAAGACGTTAAAGCGAAGAACGAAAATAATTTTTTAGTGATGGTAACGAAAGGCGGTCAAATAAAAAAGACGCCACTCAAAGATTTCGAGAACATCCGCCGCAACGGCATCATCGCCATTTCTCTTAAGAAGGGGGATGTCTTGCGCTGGGTAAAGCTTTCGAGCGGCAAGGACGAAATAATTTTGGCGACGAAATTGGGGCAGTCGATCCGCTTCAAGGAATCGCAGGCGCGGCCGATGGGGCGTGGGGCCTCCGGCGTGCGCGCGATCCGGCTCTCCGCCAGGGGCGGATCCGCCTCGGGCGGAAAAAAAGAAAACGACGAGGTCGCGGGCTTTGATATAATTCAAGGAGAGGAGAAAGGATTTCTCGTCGTGATGGCGAACGGTTTCGGTAAGCAGACGCCGCTTAAGGAATACCGCTTGCAGGGCAGAGGCGGCTCGGGTATCCGCACAGCGAAAACGACTCCGAAAACGGGGCAGATCGTTTCCGCCCACGTCGTTCGCAACGAAGAAGAGATCTTCGCTCTCTCCGCCAAGGGGCAGATGATCAGGACCAAGCTTGCGACCGTGCGCACCACGGGGCGCGACGCGCAAGGAGTGCGTATCATGAACGTGAAAGCGGGGGACAAATTGGCGGGGACAGTCATCATATAAACTTTTAAATTGATCTAATTTCTAATTGATCTAATAAAATCCCATCCGTAGAAAATCACAAATTAGAAATTACAAATCACAAACAACATCAAAATTATAAATTCGAAATTCAAAAGGCCTGTCATTCTCGGACTTGATCCGAGAATCTAGATAATACACTGGATTCCCGCTTTCGCGGGAATGACACAAGGACATTATTTTGGTCATTTGAATTTGTTTGCCCTTCGACGGGCTCGGGGTATATGTGGTGAGCTTGTCGAACCATAATTTGGTGCTTATGGTTTGGAATTTATTCCCGCTTATTGATTAGAAATTAGAGTAATTAGATTAATTATAAATTTTTAATGGTCAGTTTATCCCAAAAACAGCTCATCATCGTCATCACCGGCGTTGTACTTGTGGCCGTGGGCGCGGCTTTGGTTGTCTTAAACGTTCGCGGTGGAGGCGGTGGTGGCGGCGCGCCGAGCGTTACTCTTTCCGTCTGGGGAACAGATCCGCTCGATCCGTGGAGCGCCCTCATCGATTCATATCGGGCATATCGTCCCAATGCCTCTGTAAATTACAGGCAGGTAAATCCCGCGAACTATAAGGATGCATTGTTAAACGCGCTTGCCGCGGGCGAGGGCCCGGATGTTTTTTTCATCGGCAACCACGATCTTCTCTCCGAGATAAATAAAATCATTCCGGCGAATCCCCGGCAGATCGATCTTCTTCGTCTGCGCGAGCTCTACCCCGCCGCCGTCGAGCAGGATTTTTATTATCGCGGGCAGATCTACGCCTTGCCGCTTTACATGGATACGATGGTCATGCTCTACAATCGCGACCTTCTTGATCAGGCGGGAGTTGCCGTGCCGCCCAAGGACTGGGATGAATTTTTGCGCGTCGTGCCGCAACTGCGGCGTCTTGGCGTCGCCGGGGCGATCGAACGGGCCGCGGCCGCGATTGGCGGCTCCGAGCGCAGTGTCGACTCCGGCGTCGACCTCTTGAACCTTTTGATGCTACAGAACGGTACCACGATGACGAATGAAGATATGAACGGCGCCGCTTTTGCTTCCGGTCCGTCGGGCTTGGCCGGTTATCGCGCCTTCGATTTTTACGTCCAGTTCGCGAATTCTTCCTCGCCGTATTTTACATGGAATGACAGCCAAACGAATTCACTGGAGGCCTTCGCGCGCGGCAAAGTAGCCATCATCTTCAATTATTTGTCGTCCCTGCCCACTATCAAGAACATAAGTCCGTTCTTGCGTATCGGAACTTCGCCGATGCTTCAGCCCAAGGGCGCTGAAGTTGAGATAAGTTACGCGCGCTATGAGGGGCTTGCTGTTTCTCGCCAGAGCAAATCCTCGAACTGGGCGTGGGATTTCGTGGTATATGCTTCAACGAACGGCAACGCCGCGAAGGCGTACGCGGCGTCAACCGGGCGCTTGCCTGCCTTGCGCGCGCTTATCGCCGAGAAATTGAATGACGTGAACTTAAGTGTATTCGCGCGCCAAATTTTGACCGCGCGATCGTGGCTATATCCCGCCGGTAATGTGAATGATATTTTAAGCCGTGCGATACAGAGCGTTTTGACCGGTCAGTCGAACACCAATCAAGCACTTAAACAAGCCGAAGGGCAGGTGAGCCAACTCTACCCTCGGTAGAGTTGCTTAATTGACCTAATTGCTCTAATTTCTAATTGATCTAATCAGCGACAAAAGCGATCTAAAATAATAAAAAACCTTTTGCATTAGAAATTTTAATAGTTGGGATTTGATTAGAAATTAGGTCAATTAGAAATTAGAAATTTACCATGAATAAAAAACTCTATGCTTTATTTTCCGGACTTTTGCCGGTTATTCTACTTTCCTCTTTCCTCTTTCTACTTTCGACTTCGCCTGTTTCCGCCGCCACAATGAAGGACATTTTTCCGACCGGTTATTGGGCAACGAAGGGGTTGCTTGAGTGTTCACAGCAGGGATGCACATTGGACGATCTCATACAAACAGCATTGAATTTTGTTTCCTTCGGCATGACGCTCGCGCTTTTTGTGGGCGCCCCCATCCTTTTCGCTTATGGCGGCGTGATGATTTTAATTTCCGGCGGCAGTCCGGACAAGCTCGGCCAGGGAAAAAAGATCTTAACCGGAACATTGATCGGCGCGCTTATAGTTCTTTGCGCGTATTTGATAATTAAGACCTTCGTGAGCTTGCTCGGTATATCGGGGATAGGAGGATTTAGTTAAAAATCAAAATTTCTAATTTCTAAACCCTAATTTCTAAAGAGTGTCGAACGCGAAAATTTCAATTTTTAAATTTTAATCATTGGGATTTGATTAGGGCAATTAGAAATTAGAACAATTAGGTCAATTCATGAAATGAAAGGCATCTATTTTCTATTTTCTATTTTCTTTTTTCTTCCCCTTGTCGCTTCCGCCCAAGTCATCTCCGGCGATACTCCGGGCCAGTTTGTTCAGAGCTTTTATAACTTCACGCTCCTTGCCGCGGGCGCCTTGGCTTTCGGCGCCATTGTCTACGGCGGCATTCTCTATACTTTCGCCGCGGGCAATCCTTCGAAACAAAGCGAGGGCAAGGACTGGGTGAAAAGCGCGCTTTTAGGACTTCTGCTCCTCGCGGGCGCGGGGCTTATCTTGCGTACCATAAATCCGGCGCTGGTGAATTTAGAAGCATTACAGGGTTTGCCGGGAATCGGGCCGCCAGGCGGTGGTGGTTGTCCGCCGGAAGGATGTCCGCCACAAGAAAACAACTGCGATAACCCGCAGCAGCTTGCCGCGGACCACAACAACGCGCTTTATCCCATGGGAGATTCTCCGGAACTAACTAATTTAATGGGCTGCATAGCATCTAAAACGAATGCCGGTTTTACAACGTACACATTCGAACAATCCAACGATCTTTGCAATTATACTAGGGGCCGGGCGGAATGCGGACCATGTAGCCATCGCGTTGACTCGTGCCATTACGGGGGCGCTGGCGGCACAAATGGTTCGCTGGCGGTTGATTATGTGGTAGTGGGATTGGCTGGCCAGAATATAGTGAATGCCGCCGTCGGCGATTGCGGAGTGCCGCGGGAAAAGGCCAGATGTGAAAACAGTGCCGGATCGCGCGTTGAGTGTAATAGTTCCGCGGCAACCCATGTCCACATAAGCGCTCCAAGCTGTGATGGTTTTTAATCCGATGTTCAGAAAAATTGTTTATTTTTTAATTGCCGTCGTAATAGTCGCCCTCTTGGGCTGGCTTGGGACATCATTTTTTAGCAATGGAGGCGATGGTGAAAAAAGTATTGGTCCCGAAGAACAGTTATCGCCGGCCGATCTGCCGTCTACAGAAAAATTGGTGCGAGGAGTGCTGGGCGAGAAAATTGCGCTCGGTACGTCCGACGGCATAGTCGAAGTTAGAGATTTTTACAAAGACCCGGCAGTATTTGCGATAGAGGAAGAGGATTTTATGCTCGACATAAGAGCGAATTATTATATCGCCTATCACAGATTACAAAGCAGTTTTGAAATAGTCATAAAGCAATCTCCGGTCGAGTCGGCGCGCGCCAATGCCGAATTGTGGTTAGTTGATTACCTTGGCATAACGCAAGAAGATGCTTGCAAGCTGAAAGCTCTAGTAACCGTGCCTATTACGGTCGATCAAAATCTCGGAGGCCGTTCATATCCCTTAAGTTTTTGTAAGTAAACCGCATTGGGGAAAACGGCTTTTGCTAAATCGGTGAATCAGGAGTTAACATAAAGTAAATCCATGTTCCGTCTTTCACTATTGCTTTCTCTATATGTATCCGGTTTCCTGGGCAAAGCTTTTGCGCAGGGTGGTGGCACGCAGGGTAGCGTGACGCTCTACGACCCGCTTAATAAAAGGACCTTTGTGCAGGTAACGGAGAGTATTATCAAATTTATCTACGATATTTCCATTCCGCTTGTCGCCATTCTTGTCCTTTGGGGCGGATTTCAGATGATAACTTCCGGCGGCAGTCCGGAAAAGTTTTCCGCGGGCAAGAAAACCATCCTTTATGCCGCGATCGGTTTCGCCGTCGTCATTTTTGCGGGCGGCGCGGTTGCGCTTATAAAAAGCTTAGTTGGCGTAAACTAAAAGAGTAGTCGCCGATAATGCGAATCTAGAATTTCATAAATAACGCGAATAATAAATCAAAAAGGCATTTTATATGAATACAGTTCTCAAATATCTTTATTTTGTTTCAATTGTCGTTTTTATTCTTGCGCAGTTTATGCCGTTCGTTTCTGTTTTAGCGCAGGTCGACGCGCAGGGTAACAAGGTCGGAAGTAATGTTGGTTGTCCGCCGAATTGTCCGCTCACGGTAGACAAAGTTATAACTACTTTGTGCACGATAATGAAGTGGCTGTTCTGGATACTGATAGTTCTTTCCGTCGTCATGGTCATCATCGCCGCGTATATGTATGTAACTTCAAGAGGTGATGCCGAGAGTGTGAGCAAGGCGAATAAAACAATTCTTTACGCCGCGATCGGAGTCGCCGTCGCGCTTTTTGCGAAGGGAATGCCCGCCATCATCGGTTCGTTTGTGGGAGTAAGCGGAGTTGATCTGCCATCGCAGTGCAACTAGGGGTGATTTATTCCCTGAGTCTGTTGAAGGGCGAGCATCCGTATATCTGTAAGCCATCTGTAATCCGTAGCCAAATTGGCGCAAACCTGGAAAATATGCTACAATTCAGAAAAGGTCGATTTTTGCTATATCATCAGCATCAATCAGCAATATCGGCATTTATCGGCGTAGCCGGCGTAATTGCTGGCACAAAGTTTGAGCGCTGATTTATGCGGATTTGAGCGGATTTATGCAGATCGATTCAATTCAATGAAAGACACAATGTTGAAATTGGCTCTCCGCGGCTCCCTTCTTTTGCCTTTTGCCGCGTGGGCGCAAGGCACGGGGGGCACGGGGGGCACCGGAGATGGTCCGCCGGAACTCCCAGAGGGAACGATTCAGAGCTACGGCGATGTTGAGAGCTTGCTCTTGACTGTCGCGAACTGGATCTTCGGCATCTTGATACTTCTCGCCGTCGTCTTCGTTTTGGTTGCGGCCTTTAGGTATTTGACCGCCGCCGGAGACCCGGAGAAGGTAAAGAGCGCTTCGAACACTTTGATCTATGCTGCCATCGCCGTCGCCGTCGCGCTTCTTGCGCGCGGTATCCCGGCCTTGGTTGGAAGCTTCTTTGGAACTACGGTTACAGTTCCATAGAACGGATAGATTCTCAATCGAATTTTATTCTAAAGCCCCGCTTCTTGCGGGGCTTTAGCGATGTGGCTTGCCCCAACACCAAAGGATGGCAGATTTTTAGCTACGCATCGGAAATTTCGAAGAGATTATAATATATTATTCATCCCCAATTTGTGAGTGGCATTTTCTTTGGTGTGGGGGTATATTAAAAACATGAAATCCAGCATCAAAAACAGCATCGCTTTCGCCGCTTGTCGCCCTAGCACAGGGAACGGGTGGAACAGGAGGCACTTCTGGCGGCCCCCCGGAGCTTCCCGAGGGAAGCATTCAGAGTTACGGCGATGTGGAGAGCGTGATTATTACAGTTGGCAACTGGATGTTCGGCCTCTTGATCCTCCTCGCGATAATATTCATTTTGGTTGCGGCGTTCAAATATTTAACCGCCGCCGGCGACCCGCAAAAAGTTAAAGATGCTTCGGGCTATGTGATCTACGCGGCAATAGCCGTGGCAGTCGCCCTGCTCGCGAAAGGCATCCCGGCTTTGGTTGGAAGTTTCTTTAATACGACAGTTACGGTTCCATAGGTGAACATAGTTTTCGTTGTACGTTGTCGAAGCTCGTTTCGTAATTCGGTCACGTTGAACGTAAAACTAAAACCGATACGCGCATCGAAACCGTACACCGTTTAACGCAGCAGATATTGCAATATTAGCTACAGCGTGCTATAATCTAAGCATCGGAATATAAGGTCGAATTTAAAGAAATATATGAACAAATTCTTATTGAAATCGGGTTTCGGAGGATTAAAAGGAAAAGCGGCTCTTGCCCTGCTTGTTCTTCCGGTCATGGTTTTTGCGCAAGGTGGTGGAGGTACGACAGTCGGTGGAAATCAACCGCCGCCGATTCCTGCCTCCCCTGGATCAGGTTTTTGCGATGTAATTAGGATTTTAAGTATTGCCACGCGCTGGCTTTTCTGGATACTGGTAATTCTTACGATCGTCTTTGTTTTGATCGCGGCTTTCAAGTATCTGACATCTGCGGGCGATCCTGGGAAGATAGGCGAGGCATCCAAAACTCTTATTTACGCGGCAGTTGCCATTGCCGTCGCTCTTCTTGCTACGGGGGTTCCTCTGATAGTCACTAATCTTTTAGGGATAACGCCAGTTGTTCTAAACTGTCCTGTCTTACCGGGGACTGTGTTGTAGGCATTTCGGACGGCGGCCGCAATTCTTGCTTGTTTCGGTCAGAAATTTAGTCGCTGTTTTCCAAGCCCCGTTTTTCGAAAAACGGGGCTTGGGTTTTCTCCGCTCGTCCTACTCGCGGAGGAAGGTAACCTAGAAGATTTAAGTAATTATTTGTAGATTCGCATGCGATTTGTAGTTTCGCATTGCTTGCGTCAGCAAAAAAAGACCCCGCGCTAAGGTTTGAAAACCTTTTGCGTGGGGTCACATGGATGAGGCGCGGATCCGCTGCTAGTCCTCGTCTCGCTTTTCGGGACGGAATCGGGGATACGCCTTCGTAATGCGTTCAGGCATGACGCGGACCGTTATCTGGATATCCCGGCCGTCTTCGAGCTCAAAGGCGACCTGGTGCATACCGGGAGAAAGCTCCAGAATTCCATTCCAGAAGCCGTCATAGTCGTCTGCTATGCCGATTTCTCCGCCGTCAATCGAAACAACAGACCTTTTGACGAGCTTCAAGTCTTTCTTTTCGATCAACTTGAAGTTGAACTTCACCCCGGAAATGCTGTAGTTGCCGTAATAGTTGTCGTAGACGCGGTAGCCGCCGTATTGCCTGTACCCGCGGTTGTAGTCGTAGTCGCCCGGCTGCCCCGGTATCAGAATCTGCGCTTCGGCGGACCCGGAAGTCACAAGCAGAGCTATCACAGCCACAACGAAAATCAGGATTTGCTTCATCTCACTCCTCCTTGGTCAAGAATTTGATTGCTTTTGTCCTACGGACATTATAGCACCTTTTGACATATCTTGTCAAGTGTGGTATAAAGGGCATCCTTAACAAGTCCTAAATCCACCCCCGAAGTGCAATTTCCCCCGCCGGGGATTTTTTGTTTGTGAATAGATTGCGCTCGACCATGATTTCTTTTGGCGTCGCGTAGTTGAGGGACTTTCTCGGCTTTCCGTTCAGGATTTCGATAATCGTCTTTACATCATCATCCGAATATTGGGCAAGGTCAACGCCTTTGGGGATGAACCTCCGGATCATCTTGATCCCATTTTCGACGCCGCCCTTCTGCCACGAGCTGTAGGGGTCGCAGAAGAAACCAGGAACGACGATGGTTTCGTGCTCGCGGTTCTCGATGCCGTTGTCGAGCGAGATGCTTGCGGCGTTTTGATTTTGCATCATCTCGTTCACGCCAGCCGTGAACTTCCTTGGCGCCAGAGACGATATTTTCCTCGCGTCAAGGTATTTCGCTTTCCGTTCGTAGACGACGGCGAGCGCGGCCTTGCTGCCTGTTTTCTTCCCCGATACCATCGTGTCGCCTTCGTAATGCCCGTAGCGGGTGCGATTCGTCGCGCCCAGGGGGCGATGTTCAATGCCGATTCGATGAGGAATCATCTGCTTTTTCGGCGCTTTTTCTTTTCTTCGCCTTGCGTAATATCGTCCGGAATAGAGATACGGACACCAGCGCTGGCCGTACACCGTTCGTAGCCATTCGTAGATGGCCGTCTTTGAAGCATAGAACGGCTCGCGGTCGCGCTTCATCCTTCCCGATATCTCATCCGGACCCCAGCGGCGTTTGATCCTTCGGACGATGTAGCGCCGCAACGCATTGTCTTCGTTGATACGCTTTCCTTGATATTTGGCGTATTTTCTCCGCAGATACGCTTTGTGCTCCGCCACGCCCGCCTCATAGCGGGCGTTTTTGTTCTTGATGTTTTTCTTCTTCCGGTATTTCCTTCGGTTTCTTGATATTTCTCTGGAAATGGTTGAAGGGTCGACCTTGAGAATCCGGGCTATTTCTTCCTGGCTTGTTCCGGCATCCCGCAGGGCCTGGAGCCGGTCTCTGTCGGCTTGGGAGAGGTGCCGATATGACCCCATGTTGTGTTTCTTCGGCATAGATCAATTTTCGCCGAAAGAAATTGCACTTCAAAACGGAATCCTGGACAAAACTGAAAAAGGAGTGTTTGATGAGAAACCTGCTTGCGATCCTCTTGCTCTTGGTTTTCGTTTCGCCTGTTTTGGCCACGGAACTGCCCACAACCACCGCAAAACTGCCCGACGGAACGGCAATCACGATCCCTAATCCGTATGTAGCCGATCCCGGGCTCGCTTACTCCAGTGCACTAGCGTTAAATAATGGCCAGATTGACATCGTAGATAAAAGCGCGGAACGTCCGGACAATATTGTTGTCGGCCGCGTCGATACCTATGGCGCACTCAATGCAGATGCAAATGCCTTTTGGATCATCTTGCTTCTTTTTGCGAAAGGCAACGATGCTCCGGCACAGGTTGTCTAGACGAACAATCAAGTTGCTTACATCGCGCTCTTTCTCGAAAACGGCACCGCCATTGCAGTGAAAGCCGCGGAAATGGATACGGCTTCTGGAAAATTTAAGCCCCTAGAAGGGACGATTGGAGATATCGAGCCGATTCTCGAAAACGAAGTATGCGTTGGCCTGCGCTTCTACTTTGAGTACGACGGCAAGCGCATCGCCGAACGCGTGTACAAGTTCAGCAATTAAATCGGCACAAAAAAAACTAGCCGAGCGGCAAACGTCGCTCGGCTTTTTCTTTGCTTGCTTTCGAATCCCATTCGTAGATTCGGATGAAATTTGTAGCTTGGGATCGCTTGCGTTAGCGAAAATTTTGCGATACAATACGGGCAGCATCGGTTGGGAGGTAGTCCAGCGGCAGGACGCGGGACTTTGAATCCCGGAACGAAGGTTCGAATCCTTCCCTCCCAACCAAAAGTTTCCGGTGCGGGCGTAGCTCAATTGGCAGAGCACCTGACTTTTAATCAGGGGGTTGGGGGTTCGATGCCCTCCGCCCGCACCATCACATTTTTGAAAATCTCGGCGTCCCCGTAGCTCAACGGACAGAGCGAAGGACTTCTAATCCTTAGGTTCAGGGTTCAAATCCCCACGGGGACGTCAACACAAAAGCCACGCTAACGCGTGGCCATTTTCTTTGTGCCGCGGGTCAGAATCGAACTGACGACTCCTGGTTCTTCAGACCAGAGCTCTACCACTGAGCTACCGCGGCATTTTTTTAGTTTATATATCATAACAAAAAATGCAAGAATCCTTAACAAAAAACACCCTCGCTACGGCGAGGGTGTCTAATTATTTATTGAAGCATTTTTTCAAGTTCTTCTTCCATCTGTCGCGTCGCTCGTTCAAGCGCCACGGTAATGTCGCGGTTTATCGCGTTGAAATCTTTTAAAAGCAGGGTTTCGGGAGAATGATTCTCATAAAGTGGGATTATGCACGGGATCTTCTTCTCGGCGCCCCGAGGTTTTTCGAGAAACCGGCCCAAGATCGGCAACTTACCGATAAACTGTTTAAGTAGGCCCTTTACCTGTGGATCGCTCAAGCGCTCGTTTAATTCACTATTCAAGGCGGTGATCCTTTCTTCGCGTTCGAATATATCCTGCCAATATTTCACCTCGAACGCATCGCGGTCTCGAAGCGTGGCCGCGGATACACTCGCGGCTTTCTCGAGCCAGGGGAAATGCTTGTTCAAAAAATCATTTTTTGTAGGTGGATTTCTGTAGCGCTGCGGGTAGGGGAAAAGCACAAATATCGTGTCGCATCCCGCTTCAACCGCGCCGCGTAGCGAAATGAATCCTCCGTCGTAGTAAAAACGCGCGCCAACTTTAGTTTCGGAAAAGATCGGCACCAAACTGGCGGACGCGACAACCGCATCCTTGAGTAAAGACGGGTTGGCGATAACGCTGGGATCGCGATTCGATATCGCCGTATGCTCCTTGGTGTCGCTATCGAATACAAAAAGGTCGAGCCTGGCCGGAGAATTGACGGATTTCACCGGATCGAAATGTTTTGCAAGCTCCACGAGTGGATCATTATCCAAAATAGAACCGGAATTCCAAAAGTGCAGTTTTTTGTAGGAAAAGTCGAAAACAGAAGCTGGTCCCTTCTTTTCGACCGCTTTCCAGGAAGCAGTCATGTAGTCGAGCAACGGTTCGTAATCTTCCGGCTTGTGCGCCTCGGACGATCGCGCCAACATGAACGCAGAAACGGAAACCGCGCCATAGTAGCGGACCATAAGCTTGTATCGGGCGAGAAGGTGGAGCAGGGGGATCAAAAATCCCAAGACGGCCACGCCGCGGAAACCGCCACCCGACGCCACAATGCCGATTTTGCCGAAAAATTCCGCAGGGTCTTTCACGGCGCCTCCGCATAATCAAAAATACTAAGGTCATTAAAGCAAACTTGCTTGAAAAAATCAAATTTTCTGGTATTGTGTTCATTAGCAATCTTCACGGAGGAATAACTTGAAAGCAACACTGCTCGCTGGCGTCAAAAAGGAAAATCTGACGGGTATACTGCCCGATCTCGAGTTGGTCCCGCTTGACCAGCCGCCCGACGTGATCTTCGTGCGCTCGGACAAGTTTGATATCCCGCAATCGGTTTTTGCGATCTGCCGCGCAGGATCAGGCACAGACAATATAGACCTTGCGCGGTGCAATGAAAACGGCATTGTCGTCTTTAACGCATCTGGCGCAAACGCAAATGCGGTAAAAGAGTGGGTCGACTGGGGAATAAAAACCGCTGCAAGAAAAATGCACTTGGTCCTAGAATTTGTCCAAGCGCATCGCGACAAAAGCCGTGACGAATTGGAAAAAGAGAGATCGAACTTTGTCGGCGCGGAAATCGCCGGCAAATCAATCGGGGTAGTTGGAGTCGGCGAAGTTGGGCGACTCGTAATTACTTCCTGCCTCGACGACGGAATGAAGGTTTACGCTTACGATCTCTTCTCTAAGGACAAAAATTTTCGTGGAGCGCAAAAAGTCGCTAGTATAGAAGAATTGGCACATTGCGATTTCATTTCGTTCCATTGTTCCCTCACTGAAAAAACAAGGGGGCTTGTCAACGAAGCGTTCCTGCACAAGATGAAGCCTGGCTTTATCTTGATCAATACCGTTCGCCACGAACTTGTCGATGCGCAGGCGCTAGCCGCAGCCCTTGAAGATTGCAGAGTTGGCATGTATGTTAGCGATTTTCACGACCCCGATCTTGCTTCTCGATTCCCCGACCGCGTGATAACCACGCCTCACATCGGCGCATCAACCAAGGAGGCGGAGCAAAACGCCCAAGAGCTCGTAGCAAGGCGATTCGCAAGCTTCTGGACAACCGGCACAATTGACAATTCCGTCAATTTCGAGACTTATCGGTCTAACCAAAGAAACGGGAATTGCCGTTTCGTGATCGTAAACCGAAATGTCCCAGGAATGGAGCATAAAATCAAAGGCGCGATCGCCGAAGTCGGATACAATATCTGCCGCTCACACGACGAAAGCCCGACAGACCTGCCTCTTGGCTATAACATTATCGACATCGACAACGCCGACGAAAAAGTCGACGAAATCGTGCAAAAAATTTCCGCAATAGAAGGCGTAAAGAAAGTACGCGTGATCCGTTAAAATTACAACGCCCCGACCAGCAGTCGGGGCTTTTGTCTGGACAAGCGAATGCGGAAAAGCTAAAGTGATTCTCGATGCCCATTGAGGATCGAGAAAACAAAAAAATCCCGGGAGAACTGAATGACCTTTTGCGCAGCAATGAATTAAAAGAGGGTGAGGCCATGACGATGATGGGATTCCGCGACAACATTCAACGCCTTCTTGACCATGGCTTCGACGACAAATTGACGCTAACCGAGATCGAAAAACAGCTCAAAAAAATCAACGATCCGATTCTCGAACCGTACGGAGAAACAATTCGAACTCTCCTGGAGCACTACGGCGACTCCGAACCTTTGGGCTTCTCGCCAGATTTGACCCTGCAGAGTGCCATGCGACGCCTTGAACTCAACGCGCTTGCCCGCGAAAATCCGAAAACATACGAAAGGGTTCAGGAGGTCGTAGCCGAAGCCGCGGCAGCAGAACATCTCGAAGAACTCGCTCGCGCGCTTGAAAAACTTTCAAAAACCAGCGGAATTACGCCGCAAACAACCCTCGGTGAAGCAAGTGAAAGATTAAGTAATACTTTGAGCGAATTTGATCTGGCTGATAAAATCCAAAACGCGGAAGAACTCTCTGAAGCCAGGGAGGCAATTAAAGAGCTTCTTCATGTGGAAAATGGCCCGATCGAGCTTACGCCTGGCGCAACACTTGGAGAAGCCATTGAAAAACTTTTTGACTTGGCGCTTTGGCTAAGAAAAAGCCACATGGAAGGCCAGCTGGACAAGTTATAGATTTACGAAATTGTGCGCGCTCAAGGATTTGAACCTTGGACCCCTGCTGTGTAAAAGCAGTGCTCTACCACTGAGCTAAGCGCGCATATTCAGTTTTGTCGGGCTGCCCGGATTTGAACCGGGACTAAATCCTCCCAAAGGACTCGTGCTACCGTTACACTACAGCCCGCGACCTTTAAATTATCGCATTTTTATTTTATAATCAATGCGCAAGCCCCCGTAGCTCAATGGACAGAGCAACGCTCTTCTAAGGCGAGGATGCGGGTTCAATTCCTGCCGGGGGCACCACTCAGGGCGCGGTTCTGGATGACCTTGGTCGTCGACTTGCATAGACGACCTAGGTTGCCACAAGCCAAAACAGGTCACTCTTGCTTTACTAAGCTGATTAAACAAGTTAGAATGATAAAAATCATGAAAGAGGTATTTCATAAAAATTTCCATATTCTTGAAAGCGTTCCGCCAGGCGAGGGCAATAGAAAAAAGATGTTTATTTTGGAAACATGGAAGCCGTCTCAAGACATATGGCTTATTGGTTGTGCTATTGGTCTTCTTTGTGTCAAAAGCGATAATTTTGAAATATACCTTGCAGTATCTAAAAATCCGGAACTCGAACCTAGAAAATACCTTGTCGGTCTTAAAAAAGACTGGCTCTTCTACCAACAGCGAGATGTATACACTTACTCCACAGGCATCAACGATCTTATGAGTTATCAGTTCTTGCCAGAGGGGAACGGTTTTCTCATAAAAAAAGATGAGCCGATTTATATAAAAGTGGGGGCCGTGAATCTTACAATCGGGCCGGCAGAATACGACGCATTTTGTAATCTCTACTACACGCTCGCATAAGCGTATGACCGAGGTGCTTCAGGGGGAAGGTGAAAGAGTCCTCAAAAACGCTTGTTGGGCTTGATCCACAAAGGTTCGAGACCGCAGTAGCGCGCACAAACCAAGAAAAACATCGGCTCGAACCATATTTTAATTTTGGGGGAAGAAAATTTTTTAATCCAATACAGAAACCCAGAAAAAGCCTTATAACAGAGGCTTTTTCTGTTGGTCTCGACTTTCAAGTCCATATATGTTATCCTTAACGGCATTGGAATAATGAACGTCCAATAACCTCGCCACGAGGGATTCGTGGTAATCCAGTACCTTGAGGAGGAACAAAAATGTTGGAACTTGTGAAAGTTGCCGCTCCGCTGTTGGCCATCGTGAGCTTCGTGCTGATCTGCTTGGGTTTTACCAAGCTCGGGAAGATGAAGGTGTTTCGCTTCACGTTGGGCGAGATCGCTCTCGTGACGGCCATCGCCTACGCCTTCCAGACAGCTCTCGCTGTCAGCGCGTTCGCTCCGTTTGGCATCGCCATTTGGTTCGCCATCAGCTCGATGAACTTCGCGCAAGCAACATGGCTGGCGACCGAGTAAGCGAGGACTCGACAATGCCTCTCACCAGAGCCCCCTGCGGAATTCAATTCTGCTCGGGGCTCTCACTTTTTCTAAAATTGAAAACGTTGTTATTTTCATAAAAATTCGTTATTATTTAAGTATTCGCTTCGCGAATTCTTGGATTTAATGCCGCCAAAGAAAAACTTGAAATTGTCAGCGGTGCGGCTCCGCCGCCTTTCCGCCATACGACGACTGCTCCGCTCTCTGCGTTCGCGGGTTGCCGAATTTTCGCGGGGGGAATTTTCCGGAAAAATGCGTTCGAACTAATTCAAGAATACTGCGCACCCTTCGACTCGCCGCACTCGCTCAGGGTAAACAAAAAAACGGAGGCTGTGGGCCTCCGTTTGCGATACATAAACTTACTGCTTCGCGATCTCGTCGTAGAAATGGATCATTGTGCGGATGCCGCCGAAAAATCTTTCGAGCGCAAGCCGCTCATTCGGAGAGTGTAGGTTGTCTTCGTTAAGGCCGAATCCGAGAAGTACCACCGGGCAGCCGATAACTTCGGAGAACATCGCGACAACCGGAATCGAGCCGCCCTCGAAAACCGCTCCGGTGCGCTCCGCGCCAAAACCTTCGCATAGCGCATGCCTCGCTTTCGCGTAAACCGGCGACGACTCATCAACGACCCACCAGTTGCCGGTGCCGAGATTTTTAATTTCAGCTGACAGTCCGGCGGGCAGTACATCGGCAACCCATTGACGGAAAATCCGATCGATCTGACCGATATCTTGATTGGGCACGAGGCGCATGCTTACCTTGACCGCCGCCTGCGCCGGAATAACCGTCTTACTACCTTCTCCGGTAAATCCTCCGGGCATGCCATGTACTTCGAAAGTCGGCCTAAGACCGAGCCTCTCCGGCACGGAAAATTCTTTCTCGCCCACGAAAAATGGGGCGCCGATCGAGGACTGAAATTCACGCTCGTCAAAGCCACTCGCGTGAATTAAATCCCTGTCCTCGTCCGTAATTTGCCGCACGTCATCATAAAAACCCGGGATCAAGACCTTCCCGCTGGGACTTTCGGCAAGGGCAACCAATCTCGAAAGAAATTTCAGAGGGTTCGGAGCCGCACCGCCGTAAATACCGGAATGGAGATCTCGATTCGCCGTGCGAATCTTGATTTCGTAGTAAAGCAGGCCGCGCAAGCCGCACGTGAGGCAGGGAACTTTCAAAGATTCTATGCTCGTGTCGGAAATACAAACCGCATCCGCGGCAAGCAGATCCTTGTGGTTGCGCACAAAATCTTCAAGATTGCTGCTGCCAACCTCTTCTTCCCCTTCGATCAAAAGTTTAATGTTGACCGGAGGAACTCCCCGTGTTTCCGCAAATGCCTGCGTCGCTTTGAGGTGGGTGAAAATTTGTCCCTTGTCGTCGCTTGTGCCGCGAGCATAGATGTGCCCTTCCCTGATCGCTGGCTCAAACGGCGGCGAAGTCCATTCGTTAAGCGGGTCAGGCGGCTGAACGTCGTAATGTCCATAAGACAAAACAGTTGGCTTCGACGGATCTACAAGCCATTCGGCATAAACGATTGGATGGCCGGATGTTTCGAAAATTTCAACCCTGGGAAAACCAATCCCGCGCAGATGATTTTCGAGCCATTCGGCGCAACGCCAAATATCTGCCTTATGTTCGGATAGCGCACTCACGCTCGGAATGCTCAGGAGTTCCTTTAATTCGTTAAGAAAAATTTCTTGATTACCGTCCACAAACGCCAGGATATCGCGCATTGCAAACCTCCGATTTCAAATCTAAAAGTCCTACGCAAGAGAATAGCATCAGCACAATTAAATATCAAGTGCTCCTAAAAACTTTTCTTATCCCATTGTACCATTCGCGCGAATGGTACAATCAACTATTTTCGTCGACATTATCGCGCAATAATTTTCTATAAAAAACAAAAAACGGAGGTTTTGCGCCTCCGTTTTTATTTTTCGTTCAGCTTGTAAAAATTTTCCATCAGCTTTGCTACAAGTATCGGACCGGTACCGCCGGGGGTCGGCGTATAGAACGCGAGATGCGAGAGATCACCCGAAGTATCAAGATTTCCTGATAACTTGCCTCCGACTTCCGCATAACCAAAGTCGATAACCCCGGTTTCCACTTTCAGCATGTCGGGCTTCACGATATTCGCCTTGTCCGCGCCAAGAATTACCAAATCCGCATCTTTAAGAATGGATAAATCGGCATTTCTGCCCAGAACGATAAGCTCGCGCACTTGGCCCATCAGCCACGATGCAATCGGCCGGCCGACAAGAATCCCGCGGCCCACAACGGCAATTCGGGAAGAGGGAAGAGAAAAGTCGAAAGCGGAAAGTATTTCTTGCACGACTCCTGCGGCCGGAGGGAGAACTGGATTGCGCCCGGTGTAAAACGCCCCGAGCGCGCGCTCGCCCAGAACGTCAACGTCTTTCTCGCGCGGAATGGCGTTCAAGACATAATGGCGATTTATTTGCTTCGGCAGGGGCAATTGCACAATAACTCCACCGCACGTTTTCTGCGCCGCGATCTTGCCGACTTTCTCGCGTAAATTGTCTTGCGAGATATCCGCGGGAAATTCGTAAAGGCGGAAATCGATTCCAAGTTCTTTTGCGGTTTTTTCTTTGCGCTTCAAAAAACTCGCCGATGCCGCGTCTTGGCCCGCAAGAACGCCAGCCAAAAATTTCTCTGGTTTCGGCAACGCCTTTAATCGTTCCAGAATCTCTCCCGCAATTTTTTTGCCGTCAATGATTTGCATATTCAATCCTTAAAACAAACTGCCATCATTATAACACAATTGTGCTATAAGGATAGTAAAAGATTTTTGATATTTTTAACTTTTTGGCAACCGATATTTGCGACAAATCTTTTGAACTTGACCACGGACGTTTTTGCTGGAAGCCAAGATTGCGTGAATCATCTCTGCAATTTCTTTCATCTCTTTTTCCTTCATGCCACGCGTGGTCAAGGCCGGCGTGCCGATGCGGATGCCGGAGGGGTCAAAGGGGCTACGTGCGTCATAAGGCACGGCGTTTCTGTTTACCACAATCCCCTGCGCCTCAAGCCGGTCCTGCGCCTCGCGGCCGGAGATGGCTAGATTCGTTAAGTCAATAAGCATCAAGTGGTTGTCCGTACCACCGGAAACCAAATTAAACCCAAGCTTGGTGAGCTCGTGCGCAAGCGCGTGCGCGTTTTTAACAACCTGCCCTGCATATTTTTTAAATGATGGCCGTGCCGCTTCGTGAAGCGCAACTGCGATCGCGGCGGTTTGGTGGTCATGCGGCCCGCCCTGGAGACCGGGAAAAACCGCGCGGTCGATTTCCTTCCCAATATCAATATTTTTCTTTCTCGCGATCGGCGATTTGCGATTTGCGAATATGATCGCTCCACGCGGGCCGCGAAGAGTTTTGTGTGTTGTTGTAGTTACAACATCGGCATACGGAAACGGGGACGGGTGTACTCCGCCAACGACAAGCCCGGCAACATGAGAAATGTCCGCCAGAAAATATGCGCCGACTTCGCACGCGATATGCCCGAATTTAGCGAAATCAATTTTTCTCGAATACGCCGTTGCTCCGGCGACGATTATTTTCGGCCGTTCGCGGCGGGCGAGCTTGCGGATCGCCTCGTAATCCAAAAGTCCGTCACGGCCGACGGCGTATTGAACCGGCTTATAGAACTGCCCGGAAAAATTCACTTTCCAACCATGCGTCAAATGCCCGCCAAAAGGTAAACTCATTCCCATAATTTTTTCTTCTGGTTTCAAAAGCGCGAAGTAAACTGCCATGTTCGCCGGCGAGCCGGAATATGGCTGGACGTTCACGTGCCATTGTTTCGACAAATGAAAAACTTTCCGTGCGCGCTCCTGCGCCAAAAGCTCGATCTTATCAATTACATCGTTCCCGGCATAGTAGCGCTTACCCGGGTACCCTTCGGAGTACTTATTGGTCAGTGACGACCCTAAGGCGCGCAAAACCTCGCGCGAAACGTAATTTTCCGAAGGGATTAAATTAAGTGTTTCGGACTGGCGTCGAACTTCTTGTTGGATTAATTTATCTAAAATCTTATCGCGCATTTTACTTTAAAAATTGTTGGGTTTATTTGTAGATTCGCATGAAATTCGTAGTTTCGCATTACTCACGTTAGTAAGCATCCTCCAAACGTGAGGGCATAGGCGCGTAGCCCCTGGTCGCGCACGAAAATTTTTATCTGACCGCGAGGCGTTTGCCCATGTTCGTGAACAATGTCGTTCGACAAAACAAGGTTATACATTTTTGCGTCATTCACTTCGATCTCGCGTAATTGCTTGCCGTTAAGCTCCAGGCGAACCTTGGCGGCACGTTCACCATTGTACTCCATAACCAAATTCACCTCGCTCGCTTCGAAGTTCAGAATGATGTGGTCCTCAAAATTTTCCGTTTTGCGGGCATGCTCGATATATTCCGGGAACTGTTTCCACTCGCCGCGATAATCCCAAAGTTTTCCGGCGCGGTCGCGCATCGAACCGAGATACAACTCTGGCGTTGTTGGAAAACAAATCCCGCCTTGGCTCGCCGTAGCTTCCTTGCCCGCATTAGCTTTAGCGGTGGCGGGAACGGAGGCGGCCGCTTCAATCTGCGGCAATTTTATTTCCGGATTTAATTCCAGAAGCGCTTTTTGTATCGCCTCTTCCGTTTCGGCGTAGCCGCCCTCGCCCGCGTGGTCATATACGATCTGCCCGTCCTTGTTTATTAAAAATTTTCTCGGCCAAACGCTGTTCGAATACAAACTCCAAATTTGGTAATCGCTGTCCATAACAACGGGATACTCGATGCCGAAATTTTTGAGCGCGCGCTCGACGTTCCCGACGTTTTTTTCGAATTCGAACTCAGGCGTGTGCACGCCGACTATCACAAGCCCTTTGTCTTTGTACTCGTCGTGCCAGCGCTTCAAGTGCGGCAACGTGCGAATGCAATTGACGCAGGAGTATGTCCAAAAATCCACCAAAGCAACCGCCTTGCCCCGCAAGTTATGCATATTAAGCGGCTTGGAGTTGAACCACCTTAAATTGTTCGGAAATTCTGGTGAGCGCATACTTTATTCATTCTACACGAAAAGATGAGCGCCTTCCCTCGCGAGAGAAAAGGCGCTGTTTAGCTTTTAGTTGAAAGTTATCATACGGGCAAGGTCCTCGCGGATATAGGGACTCAAGAAAAATTCCACAGAGGCCAGAAAGATGTTCCAGCCGTAATGCATCAGGATCGTTGGCCAGAGTTTTTTGTATCGCAATACGAGCCACACGGATGTTGCGCCGAAGAATGCTGCGAATAGGCGCCATGGCATCGAATAGTTCGTGTGCAGAAGTCCGAAAATTAGTCCGCTTGCAACGACTATCAGCCAAAAATAGGCCCAGTGCTGTTCGAGAAAGTTAGCAAAACCGCCGTGTCGAATCCCCATCCAAAAAGGACCGCGGAATTGCAGCTCTTCTGCGAATGGCGCGATCGTAACTCCGAGAAACAGAAGATAGATGGCAGGGATGTGTATGGAAAAATTCATGCCCTGCGAGAGTATGGGCCAATCGGCGCTTGTGATGTCGACGGGCTTCGTGAACTCTATTCCGAAAAACAGCCACCCGAAAAGAAAGACAACGATTTGAAGCAGGAGAACCCGCTTCATCGCATCTGCGAGCTCGATTTTCAAGACATGCCTCCTTAGATCAAAGCTAACCAAATTATACTCCAAAAAATGTCATCTGTCAACCGCCCGCGCAAACGAGGACGAGGAGCAGTTCTCACTGCTCCTCGTTAAACCCGCGGCTGTTGTGATTCAGTATGGCCAAGATTACAGACACTTGCTTCTTGCGCTCGGCGCCCAAGGGATCAATTTCCCGCCAGAACCGGCACCTGCCCAAAAACAACTTCTTCCAGCATCGCCGCGCGTCGAGCTGAAAATGACGCGCTCTCATTTTTTCTATGATTTGGAGATTTTCCGAGTCAAGAACAAGGGTAATGTCGCCGTCCTTATCCGCCACCGCACGCACGACAATGTATCTTAGAACTCCGTACACGTTTGCAGACGGACTCTCCGCGTATAGCTCGTAAAAGATGACCTCTTTTTCGTTGTCGATAAGCCCTTCCTGCTTTTCCCACCCGCGGACAGAGAAACTGCCCGGAAGATCCTTGTAAAATATCTGGGGTGCCGCACTGGTGTCGAGCGGAGCCAGTGCGAGGATCAACACCAAGAAAACAATGCAGTATTTCATTCGCATCCTTTGCTCCTTATGCTTCTTACGCCTTACTTGCTGTTGTTAATTATACATCATCTCCACAAAAAAATCAAGTGGATCCCGCCTCTCTGCCGACCCAAAAGAAACACGTATAATACGACTTAGTATTGCTGTCCGAGGAGAGAAAAATGAGTAGCCGGAAGCGCACGGCGTCTAGGGGGAAGAAGCGGTCTGCGATCAGGGCCTTTGTCCAGGAACAAAGAAAAGGGTTCGAGATCAAACTGACCGGCCCGCTTCCGGAACTTTCTTGCTTCGAGCATGGTGAATTCCGCAATTTGCTTTGGCGCCAGATGATGACAACTCCCGAATCGCGCTGGTATGAACTTAAAGACGCAAAAATCCTTAACGGCGTCTACCGCGAAGTTCTGCGTCAAAGAAAAATAACACGGGAAGCGTTGCGCAAACCAGAAGGAGCCGCCTAGCGGCTCTTTTTTTGGGTGCCCGACGGGCCAGTATCGCACTAAATTGGGGAGACATACGGGATTTGCACCCGTGCCGGGAGTTCCACAAACTCCAGTGCTACTATTACACCAATGTCTCCATCCTTCCTTGCACGCTCAGTTTACACTAAAAAATTTGTATTCTCAAATTTTGCTATAATATTTCGATGGCCTTAGCGATCACAAACTTGGGGCATTTGGCCGAGGAAAACCAGTTACTGGTTTATTTTATTATTTATCTTTCGACCATTTTCATCGGCAACCTTGCCGCCTTCGGCGGATTTTGGCTTGTTTTCCGCGGCGAACTCGGTCCGTGGGGGTTGCCATTGCTCATAGCCACGCTTCTTCTCGCGGAGGCGAGCGGAGATATCTTGTGGTATTCTCTCGGCCAAAAGCTTCGCGGCAGCAAACTCGGGGACTTCATACGGAATAAATTCACGCCGCAGCACGATAAGATCGAAAGTTCGCTTCAAAAGAACGGCATGAACTGGATATTCTTATCGAAATTTTTATACGCTTCGGCTTTCCCCGTTATTTTCACGATCGGCTGGGCGGGCGTGCCTTTCAAAAAATTCCTAAAAGTATCTTGCTTGGCCATCGCCCTTTGGATGCCGATCTTGGGCGGAGTTGCCTTCGGATTGGTTTCTAGCCTCACGCCACTTCAGGCAACAACAATTTTTCGCCGCGTCGAGATCCTTTTCCTCGCCGGCCTTGGCCTCTTCATTCTCATTGATTATTTCTTACTGCGCTTCGTGAAAAAGATACTGTACATCGTGAACGATACGATGAGCGGCGCGCACGACGACACTCCAAAAACCGGCTAAAGCCGGTTTTTTGTTTTCCGCTTTTTCTCCTTTTGAAATCGCTTTTATATATTCAGAAGCTGTCATTCCAAACTTGATTTGGAATCCAAAGGCCGCCGAAATTTGACCGTTGCTGGATGCTGAATCAAGTTCAGCATGACAAAATCCACGTTCCGAAGGTCCTCGAGCCCGATTTGACATGGCCTGTAGATATGCTATAATGTAGCCAGTTCTTAACAATGTGAGTTTTATAACGGAAAGACAGGAAAAGAGCAGTAGGCCGCATTTTTGTCAGATGTCATATGTCAGTTGTCAGATGTTGTGCGACCTAATGTTCTTTTCCTGTCTATCAGCCAAATCGGAACTTCAAACGTTCCTATGGTTGGGATGAGAAAAGAGATCCTCGCGAGGATCAAATCAGACAAAACCGAAACGAAAAAGGAGAGCAACACCATGACGACCGAAAACACTGCAGTACCCGCCCGCGTTCAGCTCGCGGACACGTTGATCTACTTCGGCGAAGAGGCCAAGAAAGCCTTGGAACCGAAGATCCTCTCGGAAGTCTCGGAGCAAGGCCGACGCGGCGAGAAGGGCTACCGAGCCCGTCGCAAGGCGTCTGTCTTCACGAAGAGGCACAACTTCACCCCGATGGAAGCCCTGAAGATCACGGCCATGAAGGAACTCAAGGCCGAGGTCCTCACTACCATCGTCATTCCGGAAGGCGAGCCGTATGCCGGCCGGACGGCGATCTTGATCCCGACAGCCGCGGATTACGATCGCCTTGTGACGAACATCAAGGAGTACTGGGCCAAGAAGAAGGCCGAGAAGGAGCAGAGGGAAGCGGAGCGAATCGCCAATTCGCCCGAAAACCTCGCTCGGCAAGCGACCGACACCCTCACCCGAGTGCGCCACTCTCTGAGTTTCTACTCGGAGATCAGCGACCCGGAAGGTGGACGCCGCCGGCCCGGTCCACGTCTCGACCTCTCGGCCTTCGAAACTGAACTCGGCGATCTCAACGGTGAGCTCGTCAAGGCGCAGTTCGCGAAGGACACGGCGACTCTGAAGTCCGTTGCCGAGCGAGCGGTTGATGCCCACAAGCGGATGGACACGACCTATCTTGCTTGGCAGCTCTCGTCCCTCGACAGCCGGCTCGCGGCCCATTCGGATGAGCTCGACCGCGCTGTCACCCACGAGGCAACCTCGCAGATGCGCGTGATCATGGAGGCGTACGGAAAGGACGGCGATGCCCAAAAGGCACGCCGGGCCCTGGTCGACGTCGACAAGGTCATCTCGGGTCAGGTGAAACAGGTGCGTGGCGGCACCTACCAGCGCCCCGAGCGCAATGACGACCGCAGCGGACGCCCGAGCACGAATTACGGCTCAGGCGGAACGCATGGCAACCGAGTGCGCGAACGCGCCGCTCGGCCCGGCCCCGGCGAGAAGCCCCTCGTCGGCGGCACCAGCCAGCGCGACAAACGCTAATCCCATTAGATAGCGTTCCACGCATCTAACGGGATAGCTCCCAACCACAGATCCCGGAGAGGAGAGGTTCGCAAACGCGACCGAACCTCTCCGGGATTATTTTTTAAAGCATTCAAGATTGTCGGCAAAAATTTGTCGCCAATCTTGAGTCCTTTGAAAATTTCATCACGATCACAGGACTGATTCGCAGTAAATCACGAAAAGGAGAGAACAGCCATGGCGGAAGTAAGACCGGAAGAAGTTGTTCGTTTGCTACGCGAAGATGCCATCTTCGCAAGACAATCTGAAAGCAAAACAGTAAAAGAAAAGCCCGCATTTGGAGTACTTGTTCTGCAGGCGCTGAATCACGCTACCGAAGGCACTGAACTCAAACTCCAGCCCAAAAAGGATGATGTTGCTGAAAGCTCGGAGCCAACCACAGTTGTGGTCCCAAGCTTATCGGAATATCTTGAGGAGCAGGTCAAAAGCCAAAAGCCAGCGTACCAACTGCTCGATCAGGTGAGTTTTTATTCTCACCGCGGCATTGAGGCTCTGACTGATGGCAATTTCGAAGAGTTCGATATTTGCGCAACGCGCATCAAAGAAGCGTGGGACGCACTGGCATTCATCAAGCTTCCGAAAGATATTCTCTGGAGGTTTGACAGCAACACTGGCCAGGAAATCGTCGAAATGGACCAGGTTTCATTCTTCTGGCCCGGCGTCAGAGACGGAGAACTCTCTCCGGAAAACATCAAACACTACTCCACGTTCTGGGGCATCAAGCCGCAGGCATGGCTTGCCGGACTTGGCGACACCTCAAGCGAAGTTGGCAAGGTGATGGTGAATTACCTCTACGTCAACAAAACCATGCCAATCGACGACCAATTGGCCATGCGCGACAGATATGTGCAATTTCTGTCCGCTATCCAGGAAAAATTCCGCGAATACAAAGGGACGCCCGGAAACATCATCAACAATACCAGGGCCCGCTTCGAGGGCTTCAGCAAGCAATTCGGCCGGATCACCCGCTTCATCTATGAAGCGAAGGAGCGCGAATTACTGCTCCGCAACCAAGTAGCCCTACAAAAGGAGGGATAATGCCAACTGCAACCGAAAGCAACTACACGTCCCCGACACTCTTGAAGTCGCCCCTCTTTGCCTTTTGGAAAGGCATGGAAGCGGCTATCAAGAACGGCTTGGAAATTGACTTCTATCTCCCGACGCAATTGGTCGACATCGAGCAAAACCTCATCGTCGCGCCGAGCAGTGTTTCATTGCGGCTTGAAGATGACGGTTTCGCGCTTACCAAGGCGACCGGCGGGCTTGAGCAAATTGTCCGCAACGTCGCAGGGGTAACCGTTCCACTGACTCTGCTCCGAGAAGGCGCGTCGCGAGCGATTACGGGAGACGGGAACGGGACTCTTGTTCCACTCTCCATCCTGCTTCGCGGACTTGCCTATGCCGAGGAAGCCGCAGTGGAACGCAAGGAGGTCGAAGATCTCCATGCACTCTGCGACATCACATGGCAGGAACTTCTCGAAGGGAAACCTGGTCGCGCTTATATCCATTTCGAAACCAGACAGCGCGAACAGAAAACCATTCACGCCTGGGATGACTACCAAAGCGGGAAGCCATACTTCCGCATCGGCGTCGTTATGGAGTGTTTTCCAAACGGCGACTACGCGGCGGTCAAGTGGCTGAAGGAGAACGATGGGTTGATTTCCGACGAGTGCAAAGTTCCAAAAGCTCCCGGAGTCAACTTCAGCGATCTTCCCTATCCGATCGGTGGCCTCATGCGGCGACTACAAGGTATTGCCTCGTCGTCAACAAAGCGCACGAGAACCAAAGAAAACACCATGGGCTTTGATCGCAGCTTCGAGCAACAAATGCTTGAGGCGGCGGGAGAAGTTTTCGACGCCAACGACTGGAAACCGGAATTCGACGCGCGGCAGTCGGCATACGTTAATGCCGTTGCCGTCGACGAAAAAACCGGACTTCTGCTTCTCGTTTTCAAGATCGATGACGGGAAGCGCTCTTGGGGAACACCCGGGGGCGGAGTCGAGGTGGGAGAAACCACTGTGGAGGCCCTCGTTCGAGAGGTCAGATGGGAAACCAGTCTTAACATCGGCTTCCTGCCTTATGCCGAAAAACTCTATGGGATCGACAAGATCATCGACCGACTGATGAATGAACGCCATCGGCGGATCACTTTCTACACTCCGTTCGACAGCAAATCGTTCCGAATCCCGAAGCGCGTGAAGGAAGACAATGAAATCGGCAAAGTGGGCTTGTTCACTCTCGGTGATTGCCTGAAGATGCCCCACTTCCCCTACGACCGAACAACTGCAAAGGAGAACGAAAACTACATCAAGCAGCTCCATATGGACGACATCGTCACGGTTCTGCGCAAGCTCGGCAAACTCGAACCATTGGGTTGCCGGGAAGCGACACCTGACGAGTACGAAAACTTCGTCCTCGCACAAACTGCCTAAGCATCAAAGAAGTTCGGCCCCGCGGCACACGCTGCGGGGCTTTTTCTATTTTTCTTGACAAATTAGATTTTTTATGCTATCATTTGAAGCAGTAAAACTATTGTTGGGAGGTTGCCTTGAAATACAGATACGGGATTTTGCGTACAGACGACTCGCAAGAGGCAGATGAATACAACAACCAACTACTCGGAGAGTCCACCCTCGGCATCGAGGTGATCAAATCATCTCTTGCTGAACGCTGTGGACTGGGGAACATCGACCCGCAGCACGGCGACGGCTACAACTCGTCCGCCATCGAAGAAGCTCTTACGTTTTCGCCCTTGCCACCCGACGGCGCCTGCTTCGTGACAGTCCGTCCAGACAGGGACTCTCTTGGCGCGATGGCTGTTTTGACTCTGCGTGCCGAAGAGAAAACGATCGACGCCAAGTTGGTGGAGTGGATAGGCCTCATGGATTTGCTCGGAGGGAAAAATGCAGTTCAGACCCATCCGGAAAAGGCCGTTCCCGGCTACGCTACATCAGCAATGCAGGTCATCATCCAAGATCCGCTTGGGGTATGGCCGACTCTCGAAGAAAAAGTGGAAGAGATCGGAAAAATCCTCACAGGACAAACACCTCACGAGAATCTCAAGGCCATCGCTATACTGAAACAGCAAGACCGCGATGGATTTAGGGTCGAAATGCGCGGACCTGTTGCTTTCGTCCTCGCTCCGGGGAAATATAACCAAGCTCGAAACTGGGGAAATCAACGGTATCGAGTAGCGGTTATCTTCGATCCGGAGTATCCGGCAGTGCATGGCACCGGAACCCATACTCGCTGGAGCGTGGTGAGACAAGACGGCTACTTCGACCGTCGAGGATTTGAAGAAGCCATCAACACAGAAGAAGCTCGGGCAAGAAATGTGCCCTTAGTAGACCTCGAGAAACTCGGCTACAGCTGGGGTGGTCCGCGGAATATTGTTTCTTCGCCGTATGGACGGGAAACCGCCCTGTCGAAAGAAACAATCCTGCGAATTGCCCGCGAGTGTGCGGAGTCTGGTCGTGTTTCGTGAATGAACCAAGCCCGCTTTGTCGTAAGACATGGTGGGCTTCTTTTTGCCAAACTATTTCGCCTGTGCTAAAATAGCGTGATACAATGAAACGTAATACCAATATACTAATGCGTGCGAATGATACTAATAATGCTAATTCGCACTATTCGCGGCATTCGTATGAATTCGTAGATTAGCATTACATCAATGTCTAACCTTGTTAAAAACATCGCTTGGGCGATATTAACGCTTCTCATCATCTCCGTTGTTTTTTCGTTTTTCCTTGAGCCGAAAGAAGCGCCGGAAAAATTGTCGCTGAACCAACTTGTGGCGCGCATCAACTCGGGCGCGGTCGCAAAGATCGACGTGAACGGCGACGAACTCAATATCGAGCTTGCGGACGGCAAACCGGCAGAATCTAAAAAGGAAGCGGAGGCGGGACTTTCGGAGACGTTGCGCAACCTTGGCGCGGAACCGGCGGCACTCGCGGGAGTTGAGATCTCCGTCGCCGAAGAATCTGGTTTAAGATTCTGGGCCGGAATTCTCATTCCAACATTACTTCCTTTAATCATTATCCTTGCGGTCTTCTGGTTTATGTTCCGGCAAGCGCGCACGGGCGTGAACCAGGCATTCACCTTCGGCCGCTCAAGCGTACGCCTCTCAACCGCGAAAGAAAAAACCACGTTTAAGGACGTTGCCGGACTTAAAGAAGCTAAAGAAGAACTACAGGAAGTCGTGGAATTTTTGAAAAATCCGAAAAAGTTCTTGGACATCGGCGCGCGCATACCGCGCGGAGTACTTTTGATGGGCCCACCGGGAACAGGGAAAACGCTTGTTGCCCGCGCGGTTGCCGGCGAGTCAAGTGTTCCCTTTTTCCACCTTTCGGCTTCGGAATTCGTTGAAATGTTTGTCGGCGTCGGCGCCTCGCGCACGCGCGATGCCTTCCTTACGGCGCGGCGCGCGGCTCCCGCGATACTCTTTATTGATGAAATCGACGCCGTCGGCCGCCAGCGCGGCGCGGGTTTGGGCGGCGGGAACGACGAACGCGAACAAACGTTGAATCAAATCCTTGTTGAGCTCGATGGCTTCGACCGCGACACGCGCGTCATCGTGCTTGCGGCCACAAACCGCCCCGACGTCCTCGACCCGGCGCTCTTGCGGCCCGGAAGATTCGATCGTCGCGTGGTGCTCGACTTGCCAGATCTGAACGACCGAGAAGAAATACTAAAGATACACGCACGCGAGAAAAAACTTGAAAAGGACGTTGACCTGCGCAGGGTTGCCGTACGCACTCCGGGATTCTCCGGCGCTGATCTCGCGAACCTAATGAACGAGGGCGCCATACTTTCTGCGCGACGCGGCAAAAAAGTTGTCGGCCAGCAGGAACTTTTCGATTCGATAGAAAAAGTCATTCTCGGCCCCGAGCGCCGCGGACGAGCGATTACGACAAAAGAAAAAGAGTTAACTGCATACCACGAAAGCGGACACGCTTTGGTTGCGTCGGCCCTCAAATATGCCGACCCGGTACACAAAGTTTCCATCATCAGCCGCGGCATGGCCGGCGGCTATACGATGAAACTTCCTATTGAAGAAGAGCACTTGCGCAGCCGCAGGCAATTCTTGGCCGACCTCGCGACCGCTCTTGCCGGGCACGCCGCGGAACGCCTAGTATTCCATGACATCTCGACGGGTGCCTCTAGCGACTTGAAGAGCGCGACCGAGATCGCGCGCAAGCTCGTTACAAAATACGGCATGAGCGACGAACTCGGGCCGCAGACCTTCGGCAACACGGAAGAACTTTTGTTCCTCGGCCGCGAAATCGCCACGGAAAAGAACTACTCGGAAGACGTGGCGAGGCAAATCGACGCCGAGGTGAAAAATTTTATCAGCCGCGCGTACAAGGCCTCGGAGCAAATCCTCAAAAAATACCGCCGCGTACTCGACAAAATCGCGAAAACCTTGATAGAAAAAGAAACACTGGAACAGGAAGAATTCAACGCGCTTTTGAAACCGTTCAAGATAAAACCGGTGGCGGTGTAGTACCGGAATTTAGAATCTGGAATTTGCCTGCCCGCTTCGCGTTGCGAAGCAAGGCGGGCGGGGAATTTGGCATATAGTACCAAAAAAAACTGGCTGCGCTTGCAGCCAGTTTTTTTGTGGGCCAGGAAGGAATCTCACTACTCGGCGCTCTGCGCCTGCGTTTTAAAACCCATCGGTTTTAACCCGCTTGCTTCGCAAGCTTTTCCGCCACGGGAAAACTTCCGTTTTCCCGACCCCTTTCACGTTCGAGTCCACCATACAAAATAAATTTGCGCATTTTTATGCGCAAATTTATTTTGTGGGCCAGGAAGGACTCGAACCTTCGATCCTCAAGGTATAAGCTTGATGCTTTAGCCGCTAAGCTACTGGCCCTTCCAATTCGCTATTCGCATTATTAATGAATCCTCAATTCGCGTTATTAGCGAATACTCTTAGTCATTCACTGCCGTATCAAACCTTTCCATCGCCTGCGTTGCCTGGTTGTTGAAATTGTTGATCGCACGCACTTCAGAGTTTATCTGGTCGATGAGCCGTCCCGCCTCACCGTATGGCGCGTGGCCGCCGGTGAATCGCGAACTCAAGACATCCAAGAGCTGGCCGAGGTAGCCGCTGTAATTTATAAGGCGGCTGATCAGGGCCAATCGGTTCGCGATCGATTCCAGCGCCGCTTGCCGCGCTTCGAATGAATCGATCTCAGAAAGCGCCTTGGTCATTTTCTCCACTTCGGAAGCAAGGAGGACTGCCTGATCTCTAATTTCTTGGCTTTGTCTTATAACTTCAGTTGCGAGATTCAGTGCCTCGGTGTAATTCCGGTTCTGGTCTAGCTTATTGATCTCAGCCAAGTCCAAAACCGATTCGTTCGAAAGGTTAACGATATTCTGCGCCACAAGCGCGCCCTGAAGACGGGCGTTCGTAAACTCCGCCGGGATACCCCCCGTAATTCCCAAAAATTGTCCCAAAAAATAGCCCCCTCCGGCGAGGAGAACGAGCACGAGAACCAATGTGATGCGCTTGGATGTTCTAGACATGATCAAGAATAGTTTTAACAAATTTCACAAAAAACCGCAAGGGTTTTTGAGCGGGATACCGGAATCGAACCGGCGTCTCCACCTTGGAAGAGTGGCGTACTGCCATTGTACGAATCCCGCATTACAAACTCAATGATACAAACTCCAGAATTTAATCTCAAGGCGAATAGACGAGGTCCCTCCGGAGAGGGACCTTTTGATAATCAAAAGCCAATCAATATCTCTGCGCCACAGGCCTGTTTTTTCACGAAAAAATCCTCTAGGCAAAAGCTGACGCCGTTCTGGGTTTTGACCATAGAAAGAGTGCCAGCTTCTCCCAAAATCCAGCTCTTTCCGTCATCCTTGAGTAGCGCAACATGGGCATGGTTCTTCTCGACCTCCACGAACTTTGAAACAATAATCCCTTGCACAAAACAAAGCGACCCCTCTCTGCCATCCGAGCTCTTGAGTATGCGGCACTCGGTGTTTTTGACCTTCCTGTCCCGACGAAACTTTCTGGTCTGCGTCAAGAATGGTTTCGTTTTCACGGCGCGCCATCCCTCAAAAGGAGGCATAAATCCTTCCGGTGTGTGCAGATTGTCTCCTTCCGCGAACAGAATGGTTGCCGACAAAATCAGTGCGCAAAACAGGCCAGTGATGAATTTCATAACTATCCTCCCGAACTAATATGTTGATGTTCCTACTGGGCATTTTAGCATAGTCGAATCGATATGTCAAAAAGAAAACGGACCCGCTCGTAAAGAGGGGGTCCGGGGTTTATGTGCGCAGCCAAAGCCGCGCGAGTATTAGTGCTGACAAGATTGCCAGCAGAAGAGATAAAAAGTATTTATGATTCAGTGGGCTGATTTAAAGATAGCAGTTCGGTTGGGACGCGCAAGGTTTCTCTTGGGGATAAGTCGCATTCATAAATCAAGGGGTTGAAAACGCCGCAATACTCTGTTAAGCTCAAGCCAGAATTTGTTTGACAACCGAGGGGGCACAAAGTGAACGAAGAATGCCGCTGCTTTCAAGAAGAAAACCTTGTTCCTCTGCCATTGGGCCTTTGGCGGAGCATCAACAGCAATCCTCAAAGAACCGCCATTGATTTCTGCGGACGCGCGTTCAGCTATGAAGATCTTGGCCTTTGGGCGGCGACTTTTAAAAAAATATTCGCTGGCCTTGGCGGTTTGGGCACCCCGGGCGACGAGATTCCGCGCATATCGCTCCTCCTGCCGAACGTGCCACAGTTTATCTTTGCTTATTTTGGCGCGCTCCTGAACCGCCAGATCGTCTCGCCCGTAAACTATGTTCCCTTGGCAAGCCAACTCAAGACAGCCAAACCGAAAAATATCAAAATTGATGAGAAACTAATCAAACAATTCGAACAAACGCGTCTGAGCATCGTTGTTGTGGCCGAACCGTTCTGGCCGATTCTCGAAAAGGTCGGTTTGGAACTATTCCGCGATTCCGTGATTATTATCACGAGCCCGGCCGATTTTCTTCCGAAAACGAAAAGTGTGCTCTATCCCCTGAGCGCTCTTTGGAACTACGGATTTGTAAGAATTCCGAAACGAGGGAACGTCGTCCGGCTTCGCGACCTTCTGCAGAACGACTGGCGACCATCGTTTGGCGTCTTCGAGGAATACGCCGCAAGTCCTGCCGCGCTCGAGGATGTCTCCCACTTGCAATATACGGGCGGCACAACCGGCGCTCCGAAGGGCGCGATGTTAACTCATGAAAATTTGGTCTCTAACCTCTGGCGATGCCGCGAATATCTTGGCGAGATCGTTGAAGACGGTGCCTCCATGCTAGCCGCTTTGCCGCTGTGCCACTCTTACGGATTCACAATGGCCATGACAACGCTCATCGGCCTTAAGGGGAAACTCGTGCTCTTGCCGAAATTTTCTCCAAAAGAGGCCTGTAAACTGATCGAGAAACATAAGATCAAGCTTTTTCCCGGATCGGGAAAGATGTTCGAAGCGATCCGGCCGCTGGTCGGCCACTACGATCTTTCATCGTTGACATTCTGCCCAACAGGAGCGGAAAAAACGCCAACCGAACTCATTTCTTCGCTCCGCAAACAAGGCGTTCCCGTTTATGAGGGGTATGGACAATCGGAAACATCTCCCGTGATTTCTTTCTGCAAACCCGGCGCGGATAAAATCGGCAGCGTCGGCAAACCCATACCGGGAACCGAAATCCGCATTGTTGACGTCGAAAGCGGCGAAGAAAAACCGGCGGGAGAAATGGGCGAAATAATCGTGCGCGGGCCGCAGGTAATGAAGGGCTATTACGGCAACCAGAAAGAATCGGCGGCAAAAATAAAAAACGGCTGGCTTTATACCGGCGATGTCGGAAAAATTGACGAAGACGGATTTCTTTGGTTTATCGATCGAGAAGACAATTCCGGAAAAGTGGCCGGGGAGTGGGTTTACGGAGCCCCCGTCCGCGAGTTTTTGCTTAAATATTGGGACATCAAGAATTGTGTCGTATTCTGCGTACTTGACGAAAAAACCGGCCAATCCCCGGCCCACGCGTTTATTCTGCCAGGCGCGTCATTTACGAAAGAAGGTCTTGCCGCGCATCTCCGCGACCTGCCAAACCCTTACTGGAGACCCAAAAAGGTGGTCATTTTTGACGAACCGGCGTTCAATCAGTGGTTCGATCCCGTTTTAAACAAGGTGAACTTCAAGGCCGCGAAAAAGTATTATCTTGAAAATCGCGATACGCTCCGATCGATTTATCCTTAAAAATAAAATCCGCCTCTCTAGCGAGGGGCGGATTTATATTTTTATTCTAAAAAACTTCTTTTTACCAATCCTAACAACTTCTCCGCCGCGCAATTCCAGTTTTTCCGTGGGATTCTTTATCGTACGTCCGTCAATCTCAAAACCACCCTGCTCGATAAGGCGCCTTGCTTCGCTGTTGCTGGAAGCTAACCCGCGCACCACAATAGCGAGCGGAGCCCCACTTCTTTCCATTTTTAATTCGGGCATATCGGTCGGTGCTTCTTTTTTCGAAAAAACTTTCTCGAAATTTTCCCGCGCTTCGCGCGCGGCTTTTTCACCATGATAAATCCTGACAATCTCAAACCCAAGCCGCTCTTTCAGATCTTTTGGTTGGAGCTCTTTTTGCAGTTTTTTGATGTCGCTTTCGCTCAAATCCGTGCAAAGCAAGAAGTATTTCTCGACAAGCTTATCCGGCGCGCTCATTATTTTTCCGAACATATCGGCCGGCGCGTCGTTCAAACCGATATAATTGTCGTAGCTCTTGGACATTTTGCGCGCGCCATCCGTGCCTTCAAGAAGCGGCGTGGTTAAAACATCTTGCCCTATTTCTCCGGGAAAGTTGTAATTTTGCATCGTACTTCGCCCCATGAGCAAGTTAAATATCTGATCAGTTCCGCCAATTTCTACGTCGGCTTTTACTGCGACAGAATCGTACGCTTGGAAAAGGGGGTATATGAACTCGTCGAGTCCGATAGGATTATCCTCCTCTAAACGCTTTTTGAAATCTTTTCTTTTTAGCAAGTTTTGAACCGCAAACCGCGTCATCATTTTGTGCTCGCTCATAAAACTCCACAAGCTCATCTTGCCGTACCACTCCGAGTTGTAGCTAATCTCAAAGTTTTTTGAAGAAAAAGAAACTATGCGTGAAGCTTGTTCTTTATATTTTTTCATATTTTCTTTTATCTCTTTTTCGCCGAGCGGCGGGCGGGTTTTGTCGCGGCCTGACGGGTCGCCGATGCGCGCGGTAAAGTCCCCTATTATCAAAACCGCCTTACACCCCAAATCTTGAAACTCGCGGAGTTTGCGCAAAACAACAGCGTGCCCAAGGTGAAGGTCAGGAGAGGTGGGGTCGATGCCAAGCTTCACGCGCAATTTTTCGCCCGCCAAAAGCCGCCGCTCCAAATGCGCGCGGTCGATCGCATCGACAACATTGCGTGATAAAAGCTGTTTAACTTGTTCCTCGCGAGACATTGTAATTTATATTATTACATAAGCTCCAAAGTTTTACTTATGGGGCTTTTTCCTTAAGCACGACTAAGCAAGGTTTTTGCTTCGCGAGGAGCTATCGGAGGGCCGATAAGCTTGGCATCGCGGAGCGATTTATCGACCCGAGATGCAAGATCGCTCCACCGCAGGAGTGGAGCGAATCTGGTCATCGCGAAGCAAAAACCGAGCGCTACTTGCCTTCGCTCTTCGAGTTCTTGATGATCTCGTCTATTACGCCATAATCCTTGGCTTCTTTTGCGCCAAGCCAGAAATCGCGGTCGGTGTCTTTTTCAACCTGCTCAAGCGGCTGGCCGGTGTGCTTCGAAAGAAGCTGGTTCACTTTGTCTTTAGTTTTCACGATCTGCTTTGCGGTTATCTCGATGTCGATCGCCTGTCCCTCGGCGCCGCCCATCACTTGGTGCAGCAAGACCTCGGCGTTCGGCAGGGCAAATCTCTTTCCTTTTTTGCCCGAAGCCAAAAGGAAGGCGCCCATCGAAGCGGCGATGCCGACGCAGATCGTTGAAACATCCGGCTTAACGAATTGCATCGTGTCGTAAATCGCCATTCCGGCCGTTACCGACCCCCCTGGAGAATTGATATAAAGCTTGATGTCTTTTTTGGGGTCTTCGTGCTCCAAAAACAATAGTTGCGCGATAACCGTGTTCGCCACACCGTCGTGTATCGGTCCGCCCAAAAAAATTATGCGCTCGCGCAAAAGCCGCGAGTAAATATCATACGCCCGCTCCCCGAACTGGGATTTCTCGATAACCGTCGGGATCAAATATTGGTTGTGTTCCTCCATGATTGAAATTCTAGCAAATTAAAATAAGAAAGACAAGCCGCGAATAGCTTCGCTAAAAAAATAATGGGGCGGACATTTGTCCGCCCAAAGGATCACATTTGCAAATCCTGCGCAAACTTATTGGCGGCATCTTGCCCAAATTCAGAAACAATCCACGAGTAAACTTCATGAAGCCAACCACAAGCCACGCTTATCGCCATTTCCTTCGCGCCCGCAAGAGACGCCGTGCCTCTCTCTCCTTCGACGTAGTAAACTCTATGACCGGGCCGGACAAGGCGGTTGCGCCCGGACATCGTCCTCTCTATCGCATACCCACGCGGAAGATCCAGAACACGAGAACCGTTCAAATACACTCGGCGCAAGATCGCTTTTGCGATAACGGCCGCGTGCCTGCGCAACTTCAAATTCCTGCCAGAGTCGGGATCTCCTTCTCTCTCCATGGCTTTCCTTGCATTCAGTCCCAGATTGGCCATACACCACCTCGCGTTTAAGGTCCGCCGACCTATTTCTCCGTTTTGAGGCGGAGGTCAAACTATGGCAATTATAATGCCAATTCTCAAATTATGCAATTATACAAGTAACGCAATACCACAATACAAAGTGTCCTGTCTGACGATCGTCAGACAGGACACTTTGCTGCTACGAACAATTTTCAATTATTCTTATATTCAGCGATCGCTGAATATAAGAATGCGCCACGATCTCTTACGACAATCCCTTCGTGACCGCCTTTTGACCGCGCGGCGGCAAAGGAATAGATTGAAGCCAGTACTTACCAAAGAGGTGCGCCTTGAAAATCCGGGTTCTTTTACTCATCGCCGTGTTGATCTCTGCGACTGCTTGTGGCAAAACCCCCGAACCGCGGAGAAAATCCTACAATCACACGTGGCCACAGAGGCCGGTCGCGCTCGTCGTTGCCGAATGGAACGGCAGACCGTATATCATCGCTTCAGCTTTTTCCATAGACGAAAGCGGAAGATTTTTCACGGCCAAACACTTTACGGACGAACTCTTTTCTCTTGGTATCGAAACTTGCACGCTGTTCTACAACGGTTCTGTCTATGAGGCCTCTGTTGCCAAAATCCCGCCGCTCCGTGACGCCGCAGCGCTAACCATCAACGGCAAATTCGATCCTTCGCCGTATCCCATGCCATACAAAAGAACCGCGCGCAAACTTAAGGTCGGTGAAAAAGTTTTCATCGAGGGCTTCCATCCCCACCCGTTCTACATACGCGAAGCAAACGCGGCGGAAGGATTCCCCGACACGGTGATCTCCATCCTCAAAGATTATTACGGCATCGAAATGCACGACAAGAACCGCGAATCGGAAATTGTTTCCGACCGGCTCGAAGCAAGGGTGCTTGCGACAAGAGAGAAGATCAAACTAGCCGGGAAAGACGACGAGTGGGGCAAGGTGAAAGACGATATCAACTATTACATCAAGGTTAAAACCGACCGCAACCACAAGTTCTCATTCGGCGGCTTGAGCGGCGGCCCCGTAACGAATGGTCGCGGAGAACTTATCGGTCTTATCACTGCAGAGCAGGTTGTACGCATGGAATTCGACGACCGGGGGATGCTCATAAACCCCTTTGCGGCACAATTCAAGGCCGTTTCCGACACAACTTACGTGACCCCGATCGAAGAGATCCTCGACCTCTACTCCAGCATCGGCAACTAATAACGAATATTCCCCGCCAAGCCAATGGCGGGGATTTTTGTCTCGAAATTCGGCCTTTTGACTGAACAACTTTCTCGCCGTATCCTTATCTTAGATTTTCGACATTTGAAAAAGGAACTAAAAATGGATGAAAAAACTGCAAGAGAAAAGATCTACGCAGTTGAACATGAAGTGAAAAAGTGGCTTTTCGGAATCGACCCCGCGATACACAATCTCTTAATGTGCCTTTTCACGTTGGTCCCCTACACCTCGAAAGCGGGACGAAAAGAGCTGGGCCAAGCCCACGCGCTCTTGATCGACCTGCCCGGCGTCGGCAAAACCGACCTCATCCGAGGATTTGCTTTCGCAATTGGTGGCAAGTACGCCTTGATCACGGGCGGTCCGGAAAAAACAGAGGGTGAAGTCGTTGGCAAGAACATTTACATCGCACCCTTAGGGAAGTTTATTCTCCAAAAAGGTCCTATCTTCAGAAACTTGATACTTTTTGACGAGATCAACAGAACCCACCCCAAGGGCCAGTCGGCTTTCCTCCAGGCAATGGAAGAAAGATTGGCAACGATCGGCTCGATCGACCTTGAAGCCGGCGGGCTCAAAGAAGATAATTTCCCGCTTTTCCCGATCTCCGACGATCCCAACGAAAAAGATATGTTCTTTTGGGTCATGGCGACCCAAAACCCGCTCGAGCAGCAAGGCACCTATCCTCTCCCCGAAGCTCAACGCGATCGCTTCACGGCATCCTTGAGCATCGGATTCCCGCAAAGAGAAAACGAGAAAATGATCAGAGCGCGCAACGTTTTGGTTGACGCGAAGGGTGAGCGGCTCCAGATCGAACAGGTACTTGACCTTAAGGAAGCAATTCTGATCAGTCAGCTCATACTTGAAACTGTGAGCGTTCCCGGAAGAGGCAACAACGGTTCGGACTTGGTTGACGAATACATCATGCGCCTCATCGAGAACTCGCGGCCCGGAAGCGACAAGCGCCTCCACTCCACAGACGAACTTAAAGAATTCGTCGACGAGAACTTGAAAGCCGGGATCTCGCCCCGCGCGAACTTCCATTTCGAAGCGCTGGCAAGAACACGGGCATTTTTCGAAGGAAGAATGCACGTTGATCTTAATGACATAAAATATGTAGCGCCCCTTATCATGACTCACCGGCTGATAACGTCTCCCATAGCTACCGGAGCCAACATCAAAGAAGCAGACATTGTGAAGAAGATATTGGAAGGAACCGAGGTTCCGTCATGATCTACGATGAAGTCGTTGCCGCAATGCGACGCATCGAACGCGGCTTCCCCATCAAAACTCTTTCACGGAACAGACAGCTTGGCGAAAACCAAAGTTTGGCACAGGGCCGGGGCATCGACTTCTATCAATATCGGGAGTACGACCCCGGCACCGATTCTGTGGAACAGATCGCCTGGGGAGTCCAGGCCGGCTTCGGCGACGAGGTCTATGTTCGCGAAGCACGGCCGACGAGAGAATTCCCCCTGCTGATCTTGGCAGACACATCTTCGTCTCTAAGATTCGGCCCGGAACTTTTCCCCCCGAAACTCCGGCTTCTTCTAGAAGTCGCAGGAACGCTGGGACTCACGGCCGCGTACCAAAGAGACCGCGTCGGGCTTTTGGCTTTCGCGGATAAGGTCCTTATTGAAGAACGGCCACGCGGCGGAGAATCTAATGTTTATTATCTGATCCTCCAGCTCTGCAAATTTTTTGAAAAATTTGCGGACGCGGAAAAACCGCGGAAAACCGACTTGTGGCAAGCTGTCGATTACGTCCGGAGAAATTTCCCCGAACCATGTTTGGTCGCGGTACTCTCCGACTTCGTCGGTTGCGAAGCAATAGCCGACTCACCGCTTCTCCGCTCCCCACACGAATTCATCTTCTTTATCTTGGAAGACGAGGAAGAATTTTCTTCCTTGCCGCAATCGGGAATTCTGCACATGAGCGACATGGAAACGGGCAAAAGAACGGATATTTCTTTGGGCAAACTCCGAAAGCTTGAAGCCCATCTTAAAGAAAAACAGGATGATTTTCGCAAGCGGCTGCAAAAAAACGGCGTTGATTCGCTTGTCTTAAACTATGGCGGGCATTTTGAAGCGCTCGCCAAGTTTTCCGAAGAAAGGAGGTGGCAGGCATGAGACAGGCACTCGCGAAAACGGCTTTGATTTGCTTGATTTGCGCGCTTTTGGCGATCTTCGTCATTTCCGAAACGAGAACGTCTCCCTTGATCGTCGAAACGCAAAAACCGAGCACAACCGTTGTCAAAACAGGAGATCAATTCCAGCAAACCTACCGCGTGCGCTTTCTCGACCTTAGCCACCGCGGAAAAGAGATCGAGATCCTCGCGGACGAAATGCAGCCCGATAAGCTCAATTTCGCTCCGTTCGAAGCGACCCGGCTTGAAATAACCAAAAACAAGAACGGCAAAGAATACGATTGGGATTTCACTTATACCCTCCGCGTCATCAACAAAGAAAAAGGCGAATACGCCATACCGAAAATAAAATTCCTCTGGGTCGTGAAGACCCTCGGCGGCAACGAAAAGGAAACGAAGGTCAGGGAATTCGAAACTGAAGGGGTGCGGATCAAGTACGTAAGCACGATCACGAAAGAACCGCATCTCGATATCCGCGACGAAACCGACCTTGGAACTTTTTGGCCGTATGCCTACGCCTTCTGGGCGCTCTCTGTCCTCGTTGCGCTGCTCTTCTTGGGATACCTTTGGCGCGAACTCCGCAAGAGTTCCGCCGAAAAAACTCCGGCAGAGCAAGCGCAAACAAGACGGCAGGCATATCGGAAGATCGAACGTCTGATCGCGGAGATCGAAACGCTCGGCAAGAATGAACCGACCGAAGATTCGATGGCGCTTTGCGTTCTCAAGTTCATGGAGCTTGAGAGAAAATTGCTTATGCTCGAACTTCCCGAAGAATGCAATGCTTGGACGGCGCAGGAGATCCTCGGCCACGTGGACAAGCTCAAGAGCGGCAGGCGCAAAGCAACTTTGGCGCAACTCGCGGAAAGATACGCGTTTTACGAAAAAGCTGCCATATCCGGCAAAATCCCGCGGGTGGACGCGGGTGCGGACCTCAAGAACGCCAAAGCGATCTTCAGAAAACTAAAATTCTGGGGGTGGCTCAAATGGATCGCTTGATGGACGCCCTCATCCTGTTTCGAACGAAGATCGCCGAATTCGTCGGCACCGATTTCACTCAAGTTAAATTTGAATCTCTGGCTTGGGCAGCGGGCATTGGGGCATCACTTGCCCTTCTCTTGCTGCTCAAGCTTCTTTTTTCCCGCAAAAGGACGAGGGCGCATTCCGGACATGTTATCCCGAAGAACTTTCGGCCGTCTTTATGGATAAAGGCGGTGCGAACGGCCCCGAAGATAATCCTCGCCGCGGGAACCGCGCTCCTTATCTTTGCCCTCGCCGATCCATATCTGCCACGCACAAAGAACGTGGAAGTGGTTGAATCGCGCGAACGAGTGGACCTTGTGGACGTCTCGGGCTCGATGGCGGACGAATTCAGAGACACCGGGAAATCCGCAGGCGAGATCGCGAGGAACGCGCATCTAAAGTTCCTCATGCTCCGCCGGGGAAAAAAAGACAGGGTTTCGCTCTGGCTCTTCTCCGACAACCCTTATAAGGCCGAGGATTTCATCGTCGACGATGATACATATTTTTTCCAGGTCTTCGATGCGCCCTATTCATTTACCCCGCTGCCAGACTACTGTCTCAAAAATTCCGGCACGACATCCGTCGCGGAAGAAGATTTTTTCTCGGAGCTCGAAAGTTTCGGCACGACATATTCGAGATCAACTATCGCTCCCTGCAATCGCATTCAACCGGTTCCGGACGAAGGTAGTACGGACCTCGCGAAAGCGCTCGCTGGAGTGATTCCTTATTTCGACCAAGAGTCGGACCCGCACATAAAACGAAAAACTCTTGTGATTTTCACCGATGCCGAAGTCGATGTTTACCCCGAGGCGGAACTTAAGCAGCTTAAGGAACGGAAGATCGTCCCCTACATCGTCTTCGTCGACCAAAGCGATGGCGAGGGTGGTGTGTCGTCCCGTGCCCAGCAACTGATCAGCACCATATCTTCGTTCGGTGGAAAGTATTACCGCGCCACCGACGAAAAAGAGCTGGAAGAAGCGGTTCGGGACATCGACAAAACGGAAAAAGCGAGGATCGAGGTGGAAAAATATGCCTCGAAACTCTATATTTTCCAGCGGTTTTTGGCGATGGGACTGCTCTTGCTTCTCCTCGGCACGCTCGTTGGACTCACCGTTGAACTGCGTTGGACCGAATATCCATAAAAAATATCCCCGCTATTGAAGCGGGGATTTCATTTTAGCTTGGTGAATAATGCGTTTTCCTTTGTCATTCTGCCGTGCATCGCCAAATGCTATGCCGGCGGCGCGAGGGCTTGAGCCCGAAGAATCTCGATGAATTTCCCGGCAATCTGAGATTCCTCGCAAAGCTCGGAATGACCATTTTTCACCAAGCTTTATATTTGCCGCCCTGCAAAATAGGATTTAAACTGAAATCAGTATTTTTGAATTCAGGGGTGTTTAAAATGCAAAATCATGCGCGCGAGAATCCGAAAAGCAGATCAAGAAGGATACTGACTACTGTGCTCCTTGGGGCCATCGCGCTTTTCTGCTCTTACTGGTTCTACGAACTCGGGAATTTCTATTCCCGCCTCGATGATTTCAGCTCCGCAGTCAAGAGCAAAGACACGATTTCCGCGCGTGTAGCGCGAGAACATCTTTTGGAATTTTACGAGGTGGTCGGCTATCTCAAGATGCGCTGGCTCTTCGATCTCTTGGGCAACGACCGCCGTTACGCCGCAAGCTATCTCTATCTTGTCGGCGACTATGAAGGCGTCGGGCGCGAACTTGAAGGGGCGAACGATTACATCGCATTCCATCTTCTCGGCAACGCGAAATTCCGTTTCGCAAAGGCGCTCTATCTTTCCGGACATAAAAAGGAAGGATTGGACTTTGCGATGCGGGAGGCGGCGCCAGAATACGAAAGAGCGGTTCGTGTCGGCCCGGATTCCAACTTCAACGACAAGTGGAACTACGACCTTTTGACCGATGAAGAATCGGCCAAAAAGGCGCTTGAGAACCAATCGCCTTCGCCGAAGTTCAAACTTGGCGAAGACGAACCAGGCGGACCTGATCCCGGAAAACTTCCCGAAAACGGCTCGAGCTTCGGCAACAAAAAACCGGGCAACTCTACCAACAAAAAAGGCAAGGGGTAAAACATGGACGCGATCCGAGAATTTATCGCGAACATCAAATTTCTCGAATACACTTACCTCTGGCTCCTTTGTCTTGTAGCGATACTCTCTTTGCTTTGGACCGCGGTCGCAATTCGAAAACGGCTCAAAACCCCCCTGCGGACGCATTTGTCGCGCTATCCCATTTTCCCGAGGATAAAATTTTGGCTCGCGGCTACGCTTGTAGCACTGCTTACGATCGTGGCGCTTGGAAGGCCATTTCGGGAAGGCGGAGAAAACAAGCTCAAAGCCGGCGGCGTGGACGTTATCTCCATCATCGACCGGTCGCTTTCCATGGGCGCTGAAGATATCAACCCATCGCGGCTTGAAGCGGCCAAAAAAGAAAATTTGGAGCTTGCCGAGAAAATCCTCCGACCCGGAGACCGCGTGAGCGTCTTTGCGTTCGGCAAAGATTCTTTCCGTAAGCTTTATCTTTCGAATGACGTGAACAGATTCACGAGCGAAGTCGCAAGAATTCGTTTGCCCAAACGCTTGAAGGGCGAAGAAACCGTCTGGGATACGAATCTCGCGCTCACGCTTGAGCACGTCTACCAATCGCTCGACATTCAGGACTCGTTCGATGCTCTCGCCCACGGCGCCAAAGGAAGGCACGGCAGGATAGTTTTCATCTTCACGGACGGCGATGACAGAATTAATACTCGCAAACAACTGGGTGCCGTGGCCAGTGAATTCCGCAGGCGCAACATCAAGGTTTTCGCTATCGGCGTTGGTACTCGGCGCGGATATCCGCTTTTGTCCATCCTTAGCCGCTACAAAAAGGGGGAGGATTACGACGAAGAAGTCGAAAAAGAATGGCGCGGCGAACGCACTCGGCTTGAAACGAAATCCCTCGAATACGTAGCGCGGGCAACCGGCGGACAGTTATTCACCATCGAAGACGAAGGCGGGAGTGCCAAGGCGTTCATCGAAAAAGCAATAAACTCCCAAAGAAGTTTTTCCGTCGTTGAGGAAAACAAGACGGAAATACATACCGAATATTGGCGGTATGCCGTGATTGCGGCACTCATCTTGCTCGCACTGGCGATAATTTTCTATTAAAAAGGCACACTCTGACGAGTGTGCCGTTTTTCTTCTGTGACAATCGCAAGCTACACAAACAACGCGACAAGCGCCAAGCTCAAGGTCGCCAAAAGCTTGATCAAGATGTGGATCGAGGGACCGGCCGTGTCCTTGAACGGGTCTCCGACAGTGTCGCCCGTAACCGATGCCTTGTGCGCTTCGGATTTTTTGCCGCCGAGATTGCCTTCCTCAATAAATTTCTTGGCGTTGTCCCAGGCGCCGCCGCTGTTGTTCAAAAACGTGGCCATAAGAATTCCGGAGATCGTGCCCACGATCATCAAGCCCGCCACGGCTTCTGCTCGCAAGACGAGGCCGACAAAGATAGGAACGGCGACCGCGAGAACTCCGGGAAGAACCATTTGCCGCAAGGCGCCTCTCGTCGTGATGTCCACCGCCTTCGAGTAGTCGGGTTTTTCTGTTCCCGCCATAATGCCGGGGTGTTCTTTAAACTGCCTGCGCACCTCGTTGATGATAAAATAGGCCGCCTTGCTCACTGCGCGGATGGCAAGCGAAGAGAAAACGAAAACCAGCGCGCCGCCGATGAGCGCTCCGACGAACACTTCTACCTTCCCTAGGTCAATGCTTTCGAGGTGCGCCTCTTCCATATAAGCGGCGACTAAGAGGAATGCCGCGAGCGCCGCCGAGCCAATGGCATAACCCTTGGTCAGCGCCTTCGTCGTGTTGCCGGCGGAATCGAGTTTGTCCATCACCGTTCGCATTTGGCCGCTCTCGCCGGCCATCTCCGCGACTCCGGCGCCGTTGTCCACGATCGGGCCGAACGTATCCATCGCCAAAATATAAGCCGCGGTGGCGAGCATGCCCATCGTCGCGACAGCCGTGCCATAAAGGCCGCCGCCCTCAACTCCGCTTAGCACTCCGAGCTTATAAGACGCGAGAAGCGCGATGGAGATCACAATCACGGTCGGACCGGTCGATTCGAGTCCGACGGAAAAACCGGTAATGATGTTGGTCGCGTGTCCGGTCTGCGACGCTTCCGCGATCTCTTTAACGGGCCTGAACTTAGATTCGGTGTAATACTGCGTGAGATAAACGAAAATAATGCTCGTCACGATACCGACAATTCCCGCCCAGAAAAACCACATATTGCCGAGCATCTGCTGCGTCACGAAATAAAACGCGACCGCGGCAAGCGCGCTCGTAACGAAATATCCTTTGTTCATCGCTTTCATCGGCGAGTCGGTCTCTTTCGCTCGCGCGAAAAATATTCCCACGATCGAGGCCAAAAGCCCGAAAGCCCGGAGCACGAGGGGGTAAAGGATCACCGAAGCGCCGAAGGTCGGGTACAACGCCACGCCCAAGATCATCGCGCCGATATTTTCCGCCGCGGTTGATTCGAAGAGGTCGGCGCCACGGCCCGCGCAGTCGCCAACGTTGTCGCCGACAAGGTCGGCAACTACGGCCGGGTTCCTCGGATCGTCCTCCGGAATTCCCGCTTCAATTTTTCCGACCAGATCCGCGCCGACATCCGCCGCTTTCGTGTAAATTCCTCCGCCAAGCTGCGCGAAAAGGGCGATCAGCGAAGCGCCAAAAGCATACGCGACGATAAGGGCCGGGATCTGCACATCGGCGTACCCAAGCCATTTGAATATCCCGAAAAGACCGGCAACGCCCAGTAAGCTTAGGGAAACTATCATAAAGCCGGAAACTGCGCCGCCGCGGAGAGCAATGGTCAGCGCTTCGTTAAAACTTTTTTTCGCCGCGGAGGCGGAACGCAAATTACTGCGAACCGCGATCGACATGCCGATTATTCCCGATACCGCCGAAGAAAAAGCTCCGAAAATAAAAGCAAGAGAAGTTTGCCAGCCGGTAGCCGATTGGCCAAGCAACTGATAAGTGAGCCAAAGGCCGGCGGCGATAAGAATGCCGATGATAGCGATGGTTTTATATTGGCGTTTCAAAAATGCCGACGCTCCCTCGCGGATCGCTCCGGCTATTTCCTGCATCTTCGGGGTCCCCTGGTCCTTTTTCAAAAGCCAGAAAACAAGATAAACCGCAAAGCCGATGGCGATAAGCGGAATTAACAGCGGAATTAATAATACATTCATAATGTTATTTTATTTTTTTGACGTTTTTGATTTCCAAATAGTTTAGCAAATGACGTTTGGATCGACAAGTCGCCCTTTGGGCGCGAGCGTGCGTCAAAACCCCATCGGCCTTTTCGGTTTTTCCTTCTCGACAAGAAGCTGTTTGATGGCGTCGAAGACGGCGCGGAACCGCTGATCATATTTTTTCTCCATTGCTTCAACCTTACGTTGTAGATCCTTATGAGCCAACAACATCTCGCGCAACTTTGTAAACGTTCGGATAATTTGTATGTTAACTTGAATCGCTCGTTCGCTGTTTAACACGCTCGAGAGCATTGCTACGCCCTGTTCTGTAAATGCATATGGCAAGTAGCGACGACCACCACGCCCATTGTTTGAGGTCACAAATTGTGACCTCAAAGTTTCCATTTCTTTTTTCGTCAGCCGAAACATAAAGTCACCCGGAAAACGCCTGCTATTTCTTGCCACGGACTGGTTAAGCACCTTAGTTTCTACGCCGTACAATTCGGCGAGATCCCGGTCTACCATCACTTTTCTGCCTCTAATCAGAAAGATTTTACTAACTACGCGCTCGCTAGGCACCATAACAAGTTCCTTACGCTTGTTGGAGATAGACATAGATTTTTTACCTACACCGACAAATCCTCTTTTTCCTCCGTTGGAAGTTCAACCGCTTCTCCGCCGGGCGGAGTTCCCGCAACTCCTCCTTCCTGCACTTCTTCCGGACGTGTCTGCGAGCGCACGTCTATTTTCCAACCGGTGAGACGCGCGGCCAGGCGCACATTCTGCCCGCCCCTGCCGATCGCCAGGCTTAATTGGTCCTCCGGCACGTAAACGCGGGCTTCGCGGCGTGGCAAGATCTCTACCGCCTGCACTTTTGCCGGCGAAAGCGAATTGCCGATGAATTTTTCCGGGTCCTCGGACCACTCGGCAATGTCTATTTTCTCATTACCGAGTTCGTTATTCACCGCCATGACGCGCGTCCCGCGCTGGCCGACGAGTGCTCCAACCGGATCAACTCCATCTTCCTTCGAAGAAACGGCCAGTTTTGTTCGGTTTCCGGGCTCTCTCGCGATGGCCTTAATTTCCACAATGCCTTCGGCAAGTTCGGGAACTTCCATCTTGAAAAGCTCGGCAACGAAGCGCGGATGCGAGCGCGAAAGCACGATACTCGGCAATCGCGTATCCTCCTGCACGGCCAAAACGAAAAATCGCAAGCGCTCCCCGGCGCGGTAGTGCTCGCCTGGAATTGATTCGTTCGCGAACATCACGCCAATCGTGCGTCCGAGATCGATATAAACATGCCCGCGCTCAAAACGCTGAACAACGCCGCTTACGATCGTTCCCTCCTTGTCGCGCCATTCGCCCAAAATCGAATCGCGTTCCGATTCGCGCAATTTCTGCAAAATAACCTGTTTTGCAGTTTGTGCCGCAATGCGGCCGAAGTCCTCGCGCGTTTCAAGATCGAAAATAATTTCTTCATCGAGTTTCGCGCCTTTCTGTATTTTTTTCGCTTCTTCTAAAAGAATATGGCGATCGGGATTGTAACGCGGCAATTTTGGTTCATCGGAATCTTCCAGCTCGCCCTGAGCGTGTCGAATGGGCTCGGGCTCTTCTTTTTTTATCTTCCCCTCTTTTTTTGCGGCTTCCTCTGCGGCAATCTCTTCTTCGGTTTTTTCTTCAACAAAACGGACTGTGGTTTCATCAACTACGGTTTTTACCTGCCAGAACTTTAGGGCGCCGGTCTTAAGATCGAATTTGCATTTCACGATCGCGCCGCGTTCGGAGTATTCACGCTTGTAGGCGGCGGCGATCGCGGTCTCGATCGCATCCAAAACCGCCTCGGGAGTTAGGCCCTTTTCCTCGGCAACCTGTTTGAGGGCTTTGCCTATGTCTTTAATATTGAGCATAAAAGTGTAATGCTAATCTGCGAATTCATGCGAATGCTGCTAATAGTTCTAATGAAAATGAGTGTTATTCGTTGCATTCGTCGCGCATTAGTAATTAGTATTATGTTTATAATTCGAAAACCCGCTTCATAAGCGGGCTTCTTTACTTTTCCAGCATAACATGTGGCGCTCTAGGGGTCAAGGATATTCGGCGGGGCTACGGTGACTGGCCACAATACGCTGATAAAGCACGGGGTCTACTTTCTTGGTTTCTTCGGCCCAAAACGAGTCAGCGAGTATCAAGGGCGATGAGAAAACATTGAATCGCTTCGTTTTATATAGAAACTAAGTTGAGAGATTTTAATCTTCTGGCACTCCCGCGCGTTTTCGCAGTGCCTCAAAATATTCCGCGCGCTCATTTTCAAGACTCGGATGATCTGGCGCATACTCTTCCCGAAATTCCTCGGCGCGATCACAAATGGCCGTCGGTCCTTCCTGTTGCGGAAGCGCAGCGGCAATCGCATCCCACTTCTCCTTCATACTAGTCATATCGGTATCTTTTGGATAAAAACGTATTTGCCTAATCAGTTTATTCATCGGCAATCCTAATCCCGCCCCATCGAGAACTTCAGCGCCAAGTGCTCCAATTTTCCTTTTCGTCTCGTCGTCAATAAAAAAGTATCCGTCTACTGCTTGAATTTCATTGTGGTCGCCGTAGAATCCAGACGATTGTGTCGCGTACCCCTTTCGATACATCTCGGCAACCGCATCGCGCATTTGCGGCTCGATCCATTCGTTAAATGCCGCCGAATGTAATTCTTCTTCTGTCGGCTTTGGATTTTCTTTCAGCCGTTTTTGTAGTTCTTCCGCCATTTCAGCGTGAATAACATCCCGCAATTCTGCCATCTTCTCCCAAAATTCCAAAGAACCCACGTCGGCTTCCTCTTTGTCGGGTAGCGCTGATTCAAAAGGATTCTCGATGCTCATTTTCCCTGCGGAGAAGATTCCTTTCCCCCTCCCTTCAGTTTCGATTTGAGTTTTTCGAAAGTTCCACCCGGTAGCTTGTCCACTCTCGCGACGTCTTCCACCTTAAGTCCGTAAAGTACGTTTGAACCACCCTTTTTAATCTTCGCGTCAGAGGCATATAGCAAACCTGTTTCCGGATCAATGTGGCTAAAGAAACATTCTCGTGGATGCTTCTCGTTAATATCCCATTTTTCGTACAACTTAATCTTGCTATTCGCATCAATTTCCTTCCCCTCGAATTCCTTGGTTAGGCGTCGTACGGACTCAAAAATCTTTTGCCTCAATCCTTTCTCTATATCTTCTAAGCTCCTCGACTTTGAATTCTTTTCCGAAGGATTAGTGACCTCGTTTCTAAGGCGTAAATTCCACGTCGACTTGCGTTGCAGGGCATCCATTTCCCCCCGCAACTCATCAGACCATTCTGCCGCATCAAAACCCCATTTTTTTCTGCCCGCTTCGAGCGCTTTGACGTTAAGTTTTTTCCGCTCATCATTAATTTCTTTTCCTTCCTGATCAAGCTCCTCAACTATACTCTCTAAATGCCCCGGCTCAACCGATTCCTCGGTTTCCATAAGTCCGGCCTCCTCCTCGCGCATGAAATATTTAATTTCTTGAACCCTACTTTGTAATTTATAAAGGCGTTCTTTTTCTTCAACTGACATCGTCATAAAGTGATACGGATTTTCCGATTCCGCTAAAAATTTCATATCATCGTCGCTAAAGCCGCCCCTGGCCCTCATGTCTTCATAATCAAGCCACTTATTCAAAGATCTCTCTACGTTCGTTAAAAGTTCCTTTTTCTGCGTCTCTGTAAGATTTTTCTGCAGGCCGAGCATAATTTTTGCTTCCCTCATCTGCTCGTCAAAAATCTCCGCCCTTTGCTCGGCGGCAGTTTTCGCCTCGGGTAGCTCAACTTGCGAAAGATCTTCTGTTTCTAAATTTTCCGGTCCTTTTGTCGCCATTTGGTTCTATTATAACTGCAAAATATCGGAAAATCAACGCCGCGATCGAAATTACACGTTTTCATAATGTCTGATTGCCGGCTGCTTTCCCGGCAAAACCTCGATAGCAACAACATCGATCCGCCAGCCCCGCCTTTCGTCTATCGATTCTTGATTCTTGGCGACAAACATTTCGCACGCACGCTTGAATTTCACGAGTTTCGCGGCGGTTATATTGTCCTCCGGCACAAGTTCCTGGGCAGACGCAAGCGGTCCCATAAAGGTTTTGACCTCGACAAACACCAACGTCTTGTCCTTAGCTCTCGCAACCACGTCAATTTCCCCACCCTTAACCCGCCAATTCTGTCGCAAAATGACATAACCTTTATTCGTAAGGTATTCACATGCGATTGATTCTCCTGTTTTTCCTAGATTATCGGTTTTCTTTGCCATCTATGTTGAGAAACAAAAATGTTTGTCAGAACCGTTTTTAAGACAAAATATGTTTGTATACAAACATATTTGGAATCATTTAATTTGGAATAAACAATTTTTGATTTGCCTCCACAAATTTAAAAATCTATTTTCGTTGTGCATGCTGGAAACTTGGTGAATAATAATTCTACTCGTCATTGCGAAGTAGCGAAACGACTGCGGCAATCTCAAAAAAAACAATAGGGTTGCTTCGCTTGATAGCTCGCAATGACCATAAAAAATGCATTATCCGTTGGCGATGTTTGGTGAATCCACATCTTATTAACATATCATAGTATATTTCATGCTTTTTCGCAACATGACAAACATTTTTGTTTGTTTTATCCGAGATTTTGAATTGCCGCATTCTTTGCCGTATAACTGAAAAGCTAGCAAAATTCGAATCCTAGCACTTGACAGTACTTCGCTACCGCATGATTTCTGTGGCGACAAACAATCCATTTTGCGCAAGATCGACCCCACTACCTTACTACAATCCCTAATCGCCTCACCCCTATTTTAATATTTTCTTTTAATGCGGCATAGGCACTTGCCAACCGATTAACAAGGCCGCAATATAAAACAAAGCTTCGTCTTCGAAATTTAATTATCGAAGCCCAATAAATATGGACAAACAAAAAATCGAAGATTATAAAAAACAGCTTGAAAGGGAAAAGTTGCGCCTTCTTGCGGAATTGAACAAAACAGAAAAAGGTGAAGATTATGGCTCGGATGTTGATATCGACGAAGAAACGGATGAAGCGGAAAGTTTTTCTGAGGGCCTCGCGATCGGCCAAGGACTTAGAGAGCGCATTAACGAAATCGATTTGGCTCTCAAAAGAATACAAAATGGTAAATTCGGCCTTTGTGAAAATTGTGGTAAAGAAATTGAGGAAGACATCTTAAAAATTTCTCCGGAATCTAAGCTTTGCAAAAACTGTAAAAGAAAAAATCACATATCAGCATAAATCTGCCAAATCAGCATCTATCAGCGTTTAGAAATAAAATATGCGGCTTAATCGCCGATCTATGCTGATAAAGCTGATTTGTGCTGATGGATTATATCAATGATAAAAAATCTCTCGCGCGTTTATTCGGCAGAACTTGAGGGGATAAAAGCAAAATTGATAGAAGCTGAGGTCGACTTGAATGTCGGCCTTCATGCTTTTAATATCGTTGGCCTCGGTGATAAATCGATCAGCGAATCAAAAGAGCGGATAAATTCCGCGCTGAAAAATTCCGGCATCAAACCGCCAACGCGCGAGAACAGGAAAATTACCGTTAATCTCGCTCCGGCCGACACCAAGAAACGCGGCTCACAATACGATCTTGCGATCGCTATTGGCTATTTGTTGGCGACAAAGCAAATCCAGGAATTCGATACGCAAGATAAAATCTTTTTGGGTGAGCTTGCGCTTGATGGTCGTTTGCGATCGATAAACGGCGCCCTGAACATTGCAGAATTGGCGCGTGAGAAAAAATTTTCTTATTTGCTTTTGCCGCGCGAAAATGCGAATGAAGCCGCCGCCGTGGAAGGAATAAAGGTTATTCCTCTTGAGAGTTTGGCGGATGCCATTGATTACCTTGAGGGGCGGAAAAACATCAAGCCCGAATCGTTCGAACCGATAACAACCGAAGACGTCCAGGCGCCCGATTTCTCCGAGATCAAGGGCCAGGAAAACGCGAAAAGGGCAATGATCATTGCCGCGGCAGGAGGGCATAATCTGCTGATGATAGGTCCGCCAGGGGTCGGAAAAAGCCTGCTGGCGCAAGCATTGATCGGTATCCTGCCGAATCTCACAATCGATGAAGCCATTGAAATTACTAGGGTTTGGAGCGCCGCGGGCCTGGCGCCGGGCGGACTTGTCAGCCAACGGCCTTTCCGACAGCCGCACCACACGGCGTCGATCGTGGCAATCGTCGGAGGCGGCACAGATCCGAAACCTGGCGAGATAAGCCTGGCGCACAGGGGGATCCTTTTCGCCGATGAATTGCCGGAGTTTCCTAAAAATGTTCTTGAATCGCTGCGCCAACCACTTGAATCAGGCATGGTGCACGTTGCACGCGCAAAACAGTCATTGAAGTTCCCCGCAAAATTCACGCTTATCGCCGCGATGAATCCCTGTCCTTGCGGCTACTACGGCGATCCAGAAAAAGAATGCAAATGCTCTGCATATGAAGTTATCCGTTATCAGAAAAAGATCTCCGGACCGCTTTTGGATAGGATCGATCTCCAAATCCGCGTAGAAAGAATAGATATCGAGAATTTAAGAGGAAAAAAGAAGGTGGAACCGCAAAGCCCCGCGATCAAAAAAGAAATAGAAGTAGCGCGAAAAGTTCAGGCAAAAAGATTTGCCGCGCATCGTACAACCAAGAACCTCTCTACTAATTCAGAAATGAGTTCAAAACAAACCGAGGACTTAATTGATCTCGAACCGGGCGCAGAAAAGTTTTTGGATACACTGGGAAAATCGCGCCTCTCTCCGCGCGGATATTATCGCCTTCTAAAAGTTGCCCGCACTATAGCCGATTTAGAGCACAAAGAAAGGGTCTCGGGAGAACATTTGGCGGAAGCGTTCAGTTATCGGCTAAGGGAAGAAATATAAAATTTCATTTAAGAATGGAAAAAATTCAAATTGCCGGGGCTTCGCCAGAAGAAAAGACACGCACCGAGCGCGGGGCGCAAAATTACGATGAAGAGGGGGGGCTTAAACAGATCGAGGGGGAATCGGAGAAAACAGGGCGGGAGAGATGGATAATCGAAAAAATAAACGAATATTTAAATAAAGAGCTCTCTCTTTTGGGAATAAAAGAAGGTGTCGCGCTCCCGCAAGAAAATTTCCATTTTCTGTCGCAAGAAGTTTATAAAAAATTCGCCGCGTCGCAAAAATTTGCAGAAGGCATTAACGCCGAAAATATTCCTGCTTTCTATTCTTCGGATTACGGTGCCGCATATATAAACAAAGATCAAGGGACAGATTTACAGCGCTTCGTTCGCTTGTTCCACGAGGCCGTACACAAGGCATCTGCCGTCGTAGCGCACACGAATCTTGATAAAAAAATATCCCGTAGGCGGCTAGGATACAGAATAACAAGAAATCCGAATGGCGGCGAAGGAGACGCGATTCGGCTTTATGGTTTTAATGAAGCCGTTACCGAAACCGCGACAAGAGAAATATTAAGCAAGCACAGAAATGAGCTAGAGGGAACGTTGGCAACCGACGAAGAAAAAAGTGATCCGAAATTATTTACTTACGATACGGAGCGCTATATTATTGACCTGATAATCCAAAAAATTGCGGAGGCGGACGGCGAAGGTCGGGAGATTGTTTGGAATCGTATAAAACGCGGCTTATTTACGGGGGAAATGATGCACTTAAGACAAGTTGAGAAAATTTTTGGAAGAAAATCTCTGAAAATGTTGTCCTTGCTCGGAACGAGCGGCGGAAAGCTTTCTAGAAAGGAAACTACTAAAAAAATTACTGCCTATTTCGAAGCCGACGACACAAACATGCGACAGCAAATAGCCGAGGATCTTCTTGGAGCGTAATTCTGCTGACTGCTACCCCTTCAAAACATATCCCCTGAGCTTTTCGTCCCATTCAATGTGTCCCTCGCTGACTAGTTTATCGAGCGCGGTTTTTAAGACAACTTCGTCCACCTCTTTTCCGTGCTGTTTCTTGAAAAATTCTTTGATTTCGGCAACCGTAGCTCCATCCATCTCGTCAAACATTGAAAGGAGAATGTCATCTTCAAAACCCGTTTCACCCGTTGTTTTTGGTCCTTTTTCGCCTCCCATAAAAACAGATAAAAATCCCATTTTGCTGATTTATTTCGCAAGCGGGTTCGCCGCGCCATAAACCTCAAAGTGCAAGTGGCAGCCGGAAGAATCGCCTGTCTGTCCCATCGTGCCCAAAACTTCTCCTTGCTCAACATAATCGCCGGCGGAAACCGAAATTTTCGCCATGTGCGCGTAGCGGGTTCGCACGCCATCGCCAAAAGGATGTTCGATCAAAACGAATCTGCCATAGCCGCCGTTCCAGCCATCGCGCCCATCGCCGAAGCTGGAGTCGGGAATTACAAGGCCTTCCGCCGCGGCGCGTATCGGGGTGCCGCAAACATTTGCAACGTCAACTGCGTTATAGTTGTGAAGCCGTCCCCAGTTAAATCCTTCCGCGGGTCGCGTGAAGTGGTCTCCGAAACTTGGGAGTGAAGCGGATTTGTTCTGAACCAAATTGAAACTTTTTGCTCCCGGGATTATTAAAGAAATTCCGACTCCCAAACTTCCGAAATCAATGCCTTCGTTATATTGGATTATTTGACTTTCGGAAACGCTGAAATACGCCGAGATCGATTCAAGCGTGTCGCCGTCCTTCGTGGTGTAAACGACGCCCGAAACCGGCAAAACGTTAAGCTCGTCTCCCGCCTTGATGAATCGCGCCCGAATTCCCGGGTTCGCGTTAATAAGCGTTTCAAGCGATACGCCGAAGTAAGCGGCGATGCCGGAAAGCGTGTCTCCCGCTTGCACTCTGTAGACCAAAAGATTCCCGCGGCTCTCGGGGCCGATCGGCTGGCCGGGATCGGAAATCTGGCCCGAAGAAAGGTCGGCGTCGGGATCGCCATAGCCGCCATCAAGAACGTTTATGAATATCGAAGACCTGTTATAAAGCTCGAATTCCGGCGGAGAGTAGGCGACATCTTCTTCTGCGACCGCTTCCGGTCCTCCTAAAACCCCATATTCTTCACCCGAAGAAACACTTGCGGAGGACGCAAAAAAGCCGACGAGGAAAAGCGCCCCTAGCAAAAAAAGAGCCATTACAAGTGGCTTTTTATCCTTATTAAATTGACCTAAGATTGTACTGATAACTTGACTATAGCACATCGTTATTCCGAGGAACAACGCGCGGATTTATGCGGATTTGCGTCCGCTCACGGCCGCTGATACGTGCGGAAATATCAGCATAAATCGGTTAAAATCAGCATTAATCAGCGCAACATGCAAGACCTAAATCCACAACAAAAAAAGGCGGCCGAGGCGGCGGTCGGGCCGCTTATAATAGTGGCCGGCGCCGGAACCGGAAAAACGCGCACATTAACGCACCGCATCATTCATTTAATAAATGAAGGGGTGCCGCCCGAGAGGGTCTGCGCGATAACCTTCACGAATAAAGCGGCGGAAGAAATGCGTTCACGCATTTCTTTATCAACGAATAACGAATCAATTGCGAATAAACGAATTCGTAAATTCGAAACAAATTTGTTATTCGCTGATTTGCCTTTTATAGGCACCTTCCACTCTCTTGGCGCGAAAATTTTACGGAAAGAAGCGCGCGCCCTTGGTCGAGCGCCGAACTTCGTTATTTTCGATAGCGACGATTCTTTTTCGCTCATTAAAAGAATCGTTAAAAAATTTTTCCCGAAAGAAGATCACAAAAAAGTTCTTCGACAAGCTCAGGATAAAAAATCTCCGGCGTATTTCGCAAGAAAGATCGGTGAGATAAAAAATTTATATAATGCTGATGGCGATGATTATCGCCTGAGCGAACGGAGCGAGTCGAAGGCCAACCATCTAAAAACCCTTCGACAAGCTCAGGGAATAAACTGTGTTAAAATTTATAACGAATACGAGAACGAATTGAAAAAAAATAATGCATTCGATTTTGATGACCTTATCGAAAAACCGGTTTCGCTTTTCGAAAAACATCCGGAGATCCTTGAAAAATATCAGAAAAAATTTGACGCCATCCTTGTCGACGAATATCAAGATGTGAATCCGAAGCAATATGATTTCGTGCGCTTGCTTTCCGGCGGTCACAGAAACTTGAGCGTAGTAGGGGACGATGAGCAGATGATCTATGGCTGGAGATATGCCGATGTAAAAATATTTTTGAATTTCGACCGTGATTGGCCTGGCGCGCAAATCGCATTCCTCGAAGAAAATTATCGTTCGACCGCGAACATCATCAATGCCGCGGCCGCCGTCGCGAAAAATAATTTATTGCGGACACCGAAAACCCTTTGGACAAAAAGCGAGGCCGGCGCTCCGATAAAGATCATCGAGATTGCGGATGAAGAGCAGGAAGCGGAATATATCGCGCGGGCAATATATAATGCCGATGATGCGGACGGAAACAATGCGGATGATGCCGATAACCATCCGCAACATCCGCATAAAACATTCGTAGATCCGCATTATGAAAGCATCGCCGTGCTCTATAGGACCAACGCCCAGTCGCGGGCGCTAGAACAGGCGCTTATCCGGCACCAAATTCCCTATAAGATATTCGGCGGAGTGCGGTTTTACGAGAGAAAAGAGATCAAGGATATAATTGCTGCCTTGCGCTGGGTTTTTAATCCGAAAGACACGATAAGCCGCGAAAGATTGGAGAAAAACCTGCCGAAATTCAAGTTTCGGGCGCTTGAAGACGCCCTAATTGAAACCAAAAATGAGCTCGCCGCGCCAAAGACGAACGGCGGAGGCGGGCTACCGACAGAACTTATCAAGACGTTTCTCGAAGCAACCGATTACCTCGAATATCTTGACAGGAGCTACTTAAACGCCGAGGAAAGGCGGGAGAACATCAAGGAATTGGTGGGGTTTGCCGCCGGATTTGATGACTTGGAACGTTTTTTGGAAGAAGTGGCGCTGGTGCAACCCCTCGATCAATCTGGCGACAACAATAAAAATCGGGGTATCATCCAAAAAAATCAAGAAAATCATTCGGGGCATTCGGATGTATTTGTAGATTCGGATCGCGGCAGGTGGCCGGAGGTCCACCTGATGACCATCCACCTTGCGAAGGGGCTGGAGTTCGATCGCGTATTCATCGCCGGTTGCTCCGAGGGATTAATGCCCCATGCGATGTCTATGGACAAGAGCGAACAACTCGAAGAAGAGAGGCGGCTGATGTACGTCGCGATGACGCGCGCGAAAAAAGAATTGAATATCAGTTTCTACAACATTCCGTCGCGATTTATCGGCGAAATCCCGCAGGAACTTGCCGAATATAAAACCGCCGCGGATAATGCGGCGGGAAACGAAGAGGAGGAAATCGTTTTCTTGGATTAAATGCTCGTCCCGGCAATAGAAAACAAGCTTCCTGTTCCAATTACGGTACAAAATGGAGGGGTCGCAAAAATTAGCTGAACGCACGGCTTGGCAAAAGAATAATTTCCCAACCAAATTGCGCCAATTCTCATGGATTCAAACGGATAGAAAAATGGAGGGAATACCATGCTAAGCGGCATAACAAGGGAATCCGAAACGGGCGGTGGCGTTGGTAGCGTGATACCAAACCAAAAATTTGCACTGCAAATGCAAAATGGTGGCCAGCCGTAAATTGGCCCGCCCGGAGGAAGAGTGATGGCCCCGCCAAATCCCGGCAACTGTGCAAATGCTCGCTTTGGCACACCTAAAAATTCTGCCAGTTTCTGAAAAATGCCGGTGGAATCGTAAGAAAGAACATTCAATTGATCCAAAAATTTTTCATTTTCGAATAAGGATGTTGTTCGAAAGCGAGCAAAAAACAGTGTAAGTTCCTGCACGCTAATTCTGCCTTCGATTGTGGCGATAGCCTTATCGATCAACTCAATTGTTAAATCGTTCAAAGAAATTACCAATTTATTAGTCGTGGCTCCATCTCCAAAAACAGAGATAGATCTGGCGAATTCCTTACGGGCTTCCATAAAATCACGATAGATAAGCAAAGAATTTTTTATTTCCGGCGATCTTGCTCCATCTAATACTTTTTGGACAAGTTCATTCGGCAAAAGAGGACCGCTGCTTGCGTTTAATGCCAAATTTGCAAAACGAAGATTGTCAAATTCGATGCTTTCATAGCCGGAAGAAAACGCTTCAGCGTAATCAAGTGCTGTTTTCACACCGGCACTATCTATTCGCAGAATTTCATCGGCGATTACTGGCAGTTTAAGAAGTTCTTCGGCAGGCGGCGGCACGGTTATACCCGGCTGCCCCAGGGCATCTTGAACAGCCCTTGTCACGTCTTCTATCGACGGCACTTTTATGTCGAATTTAGGCGGTGAAATCGGCTCAAAAACGCTTTTCCCGTCCTCGAGAGAGGGGATTCCGAGTGGGCCGGATGGGATGGATTCTGGCGGCAAAAACGCGCTCCCAGAGGGCTTAAATTCTGGTACGGAAACCGGCGGCAATCCGCCCCCGGGAGCTACGGCTTCCTTGGGCGCGGTGAATGGCGGAAAAACGAATATTAAAATTAAAAGAAGTCCTAGGCCGGCCACGGCAACAACGATCAAAAATTTGGGAGAATTAAGCATCTTATAAAATTATAATAGCACAATTCCAGACAAATTTTCAATTATCAATTCTCAATTTTCAATCAAACCTCAAGCATTAATGCGCAATTGAAAATTAAACCATTTTGGAACTTTATTGATAATTGCTCATTGAAAATTGATAATTAAGCCATGAGTCGCCTTGGCCAACATTTTTTAAAAGATAAAGTCGCGCTCAAAAAAATTGTTGATGCGCTGGATTTGCGCTCCGGTGACATCGTTATTGAGATTGGAGCGGGACACGGAGAGCTCACTAGAAAAATTATCAATTTTCAATTATCAATTTTCAAAAACGATGCGCAAAAAATTAAAATTATTGCAATCGAAAAAGACAATGGTCTCGCAAAAGAATTTGCGAGAAATTTTCAATGTCCAATTTCCAAGTTTCAAGAAAATGCTGATAAATTACTAAATGAAAATTTCGTGCTCTTTAATGATGATGTTTTGAAAATTCTAGCGCCCTTGATCGAATTTCTAAATTTGAAAATTGAAAATTGTAAATTGAAAATTTGCGGGAATATTCCCTACTACATCACCGGAAAACTTTTGCGTATTTTGAGCGAGCTGGAAAATAAGCCGGAGGTTTCCGTTTTCACAATCCAAAAAGAGGTTGCCGAAAGAATGTGCGCCTTGCCGCCGCGTAATAACCGCTTGGCCGCAATAACACAGTTCTGGACAGAGCCAAAAATCCTCGAATATCTCGCGCCCGGGGCGTTTAATCCGCCGCCGGAGGTGGAGTCCGCCATCATTAGATTAAAAATCAAAGATCAAAATGCAAAATTGATCGACGCGTGGAAATACTACGAAACCGTAAGAATTTTGTTCCAACAGCCGCGCCAAACAATTTTGAACAACCTCGCGCGGGCGACTAAACAAAAAAGGGCCATCGGCACAAATCAGCCCAATCGGCATAAATCAGCGATTATAGAAAAGCTTTCCGCAATAGAGATCGATCCCGAAAGCCGGCCACAAAATTTGAGCGTTGGAGAAATAATTCAAATCAGCTCCTTAAACCTTTGATCGGTCAATCCGGCATCGCGAATAATTCCGCGAAGGGTGTAGGGGTTAAGACGAGTATGTCGCGGTATAGTCACCCTGCGTCGTCCATCCGTCATGCCAATGTGTTTTTTCCCGCGACCTTCTGAAATCCAGAAGCCGACTTTTTTTAAAGCCCTGACCAACCGATCGGATGAAATATCCGTAAAAAGCATCAGCCAGCGGCGATTTCCAACTCTCGAACCTTAACATTGGTTCCTTCGGTCTCTGCCAAATCCATCCCAATATATGTCTTAATCGCGTCCCCGATGTTCTCTAGTGCCTCTTTTTCGGTTTTCCCTTGGCTGTGACACCCGGGAAAAGCGGGGACGTGGACATCGTAGCCATATTTGCTTTTCCGCAAAATAACAGTGTATTTCATTGCTTTTATGCTAACAGGCCTAAAAAAAAAGTCAAGTTTTTGAGAGGCCGGCCTGCCCGAAACCGCTGTGTATAGTTTGGGAATTTCCTGGGTATAAAAGATATATAATGAATGTAAACGCCCCTTTCCGGCGATTGGTTTACGGTTTCGACGCCCGTATGGGATATCGGTTTACGGCGTATGGTTTCGAAGCCCGAATAACTTTCAACGTATAACGTATAACGATACGCGCTTCGTAAACGCACAACGTATAACGATGCTCAAATGGTTGATATAAAAAAACTTATAACAGGATTTTTGATCTTGGCCGCAGTCGCGAGTTCTTCGGCCTTATTCCTGTCGAGCATAATTCCGTCCAAAAACGTTGCGCTTCAAAGCGAACCCCTAATCGAGGAATCATCCAATAACTCGCTCCCCCCTCTTTTGTCGCAAAATGCTTTCGTCGAGTCCCTGCCCGCATCCAAACCAGCTACTACACCCACACCATCTGCCTATGCTTCCAGCGACGGCCTGCCCCCGGTAATTCCAACCGACAACCTCACGGAAAATCTCGCCCAACAGCTTACGCGTGGCATTTTCGCATCAAATCCCAACGGGCCGGGCGAAGTGGGCGGCGAAGCGGCATTTCTTTTACCGTCGGGAGAAGAGCTCGACTCCATGCTCGGGCAAAGCCTTGCGGCAAACAACCAGATCGGCGCATTGCCGGATTTTAACAATCCAATCTCGGATGTAAATCTAAAAATAATATCAAACGCAAGCCAGAAAGACGCCGAAAAATATTTTGAGGCGGTGGACAAGGCCCTTGGGCTGACTCTCTTCAACCAGAACTTTGACAGTTTGTTGGCGCAGGAGCCAAGTTTGAACGCGGCGGCAAGCGCTCGGCTTGTCTACGATGAAGCTGTTATAAAACTAGAAAATGCTTCTGTCCCCAAAGAACTCGTCTCGTTTCATAAATCGCTTCTCGCCCTCGTTTCCAATCAGAAAAAATTTACCGAAATTCTGACGAGCCATCTCGACGATCCGGCAAGAGCAATAGCTTTGGCAAGGACCGCGCAGGGAAAAATTGACGATGTAGCCGCTCGCGATGTTGAAAACTACCGAAAGGAATTTGAAAAACTGGGGACTATTTCTTTCTCCGGCAAAAACTCTTTGTCAATCTTCCAAGATTCATTCGGCATAAAAACGGCACATGCTTTTATCTTTGTTCCTATTAATCGTGCCTTAACGACTGATCCCATAGCAATCGCCGAAAAAGTTTCCACTTGGGGCAACTGGATACATAATCTTTATACATGGGTCCAGGACTATTTATTGGGCATACTCCAAAATCAACTGATTTCGTTAATCCAGAGACAGCTGATCAATTGGATACAAGGTGGCGGAAACCCCAAATTTATCACGGACTGGAAGAGCTTTTTGGGAGATATTTTCAATCAGGCGGCGGGGGCGGCGATAGACGAGCTTACTGATGGAGCATTGTGCAGTGCTTTCGGGCCGTTTATACGACTTAACCTTCGCAATACCTTTTCCGGCGGCGGCAGTTTGAATATAACGAGTTGCACGTTGGATCGAATAGTCGGCAATCTAAGGGGATTTTTCCAAGATTTCAGTTCTGGTGGATGGTTGGCATATGGGGCAATGTTGCAACCGGAAAACGATTTTTACGGCAAATATGCCATTGCATCTGAGTTCGCGCTTAGAAAAGCTGAAGACGCTAAAGAAGCCGCGAAAAACACCGGCCTTGCCGGTTCGGGCTTCTTGGGCACACAATCCTGCAGCGATGGTTCCGAAGCGCACCAGGGTAGATGCGCAGACGGTTCTACTCCTCAAACGCGAACACCGGGAGAAACGGTAGCGAGCGCGCTTTCCGATTCGCTCAGCTTGCCGGGTCAGCGCATAGTCAATTCCAAACGCTTGGAGAACCTTATTGCCGCACTGGTGGACGCGGCGATAAACCGCATAATACAAAGCGGCCTTGCGGGCCTCTCGGGATTTTCTTTCAGCGGCTCCGGCCCGTCTCCCGGCGCATTGCCAACTATTCCCACCGAGCAACAGGGAACCCAACCGTCGGGCTCAACGCCTGCAACGGGTAATGCCGGCGGATGGACTGGCGGAGGGTCGAGCGGTGGCGGCGCGGTCTGCGGCAACGGCTCGTGTGAAACCGGCGAAACAATAATAAGTTGTCCCGCCGATTGCGGTGGCGGCGAAGGGGGCGGTGGAGGATTGGCCTGCACGCCGTCGACACAAAACGTTGCTGCGGGAAGCCCGGCAGCGCTTACGGCACAAAACGGAACTGGTAATTACTCCTGGGGTGCACCGGGCGGCTCACCATCGAACGGCACTGGCCCATCTTTCTCCGTTACATATCTCTTCACTGGGCTAAAAACCGTCCTTCTTGGAGACGGCGTAAGCAGTGTCAGCTGCCAGGTTACCGTCCAATAAAAATTTCTTGAAATGTCCATTCTGAAAATAAATAAAAAATATTGGCTGGCGTTTATTCTTCTGGCGGTCGTTTTTATGGTCGCGACTCCACTAAATTTAGCGCGCGCGCAAGAACTTCCGAGCGCCCGTTCATGCGCCGGTAATCTTGTTGGTTGCGGAGTATATGTCACCGCATTGCTTGCAAATAAAATCAGTGGGTTGCTGGTATCCGGCGGGGCCTATCTTTTTGAGATTTCCCTGGAATTTAGCGCGGGGGCCGCTCGTATGCCGGTCGTTGAAAATGGTTTCAGCACGGCTCTTGCAATAGCCAATCTTGGATTTGTTCTTGGCATTATAGTAATCGCTATTGCAACAATTCTTCGCAATCAGACGTATGGCATCAAACAGCTTCTTTGGAAACTGGTAGTCGCGGCAATACTTGTTAACTTCTCTTTAGTAATAGGAAGAACTATTGTGGAGTCCGCGGATAATTTAACGAAGTCGTTTTTACCGAACAGAAGCGTGCTGGCGGCGAGATTAGCCGATGCCCTCAAACCGCAGGCCGCCAATATTCCCCCGGTGCTTGCTTCTGCGGGCTCGAGCGGAGCATGGTCGGCAAGTGTATGCGCCGATCAAGCAAGCAAGCTTGGAACCGACGCATTAAGAAAAGCGGCCGCTGCCACGTGTTCATTTATGGCCACAATACTAGATCCGGTTTCAACTATACAAAATTTTACCTGGTTCTGGGGGCTTGGTCTGGGGGATTTATTCAGGGCGGCGCTAAATATGGTGATGGTGGTCTTTGTCAATATGGTAATTGCATTTACTTTGTTGGCCGCCGCCATAATGTTAATTATCAGATTCTTTTACATAGGCATTTTGCTTATATTAATGCCGTTCGCGTGGCTGATGTGGATTTTCCCGAACTTCAAATATCTGTGGACAAAGTGGTGGGGCTTGTTTTTAAGGTGGACGATGTTCGCGCCTGTCGTCGTAATTTTCTTGTTCCTTGCTTCTGAAACAGCTCAAATCGAATTTATCGACAATATAATCGGTGGCGCTGGAAACTTAAACAGTAGCGCTGCCATAGCTTTGTCTGCCGGAACCGGCAATCCCGCGCTCACCTTCTCTGTTGCGTCGCAAATAATGGTTGCCGCCTTTGCCCTCGGCGGGCTTTTCGCGGCTAACTCTCTAGGCATCCACGGAGCGTCATTCGCAATGGGCATCGCGAAAAGCGCGGGCACGATGGCGGCGGGGTATGTGGGGAAGCAAACCAAAAAGGGCGGCAGGGCTATACTGCGTAGCACGGGCATTGCGGAGAGAATGAGAACCAGTCCGTTGAGGCCGGTAGCTATTGCGGGCAGAGCGTTAGCTGGCATCAGTACGAACGAGGCGATGGTCGCGGAAGCCGCAAAAAAAGTGCTGGACAGAAAAGAGGATGTAATGGCAGGCCTTAGGGGCTCAATGAACACCGAAACACGGATGGCATATCTGCAAAAAGCTCAGAAGGAGGGCTGGATCAAACCGGATACGGAGGTGGGCGGTATGAGTGTGGGCGAATTTCTGAATCGGAATAGGGAAAAATTCAAGGGTTACGGGCAAAGCGGGGAAGGAAGTTTGGAAGAAAAATTAAGGGAGGACACGAAGTTGGCAGAACAAGATTGGACAAATGAAGAAAAAACAATCAATGCAAGAAACGGGGAACTAAACAAAAAACGCAGTCTTTCCGACGAGGATGCCGCAAAGCAGGCCGGTTTGGGCGACGACGATAGGAATTTCTATTTGGCCGCAGAAAAAGAGAGCGAATATGAATTTGCCTTGCGATCCGAAAAAGACAAAGAGAGGTTCTCTCAACTCCGCAGCAAGGCGCAGGAAGCCAGAGAAAAAGGCGGCCTCTCGCCCGAAGAACAAAGAGAATTTGAAGAAAACCAGAGAAAACTTGGCGACATCGAAAGGAAGCGCAGTAAATACGTTTCAAAAAATCCGGATGCCGCCGCGGCAACTTTCCAAGACCACGAAGCGGCGCGCGCCAAACTTGCAGCCGAAGGCAAGCCGATTCCGGCAACGCTGGAGAAGGAATCGATAGAACGTATGCAAGAGGCAATGTTAAGCGCGATGGCTAAGGGTTTTTCTCCTCACACTGCCCGCGCCCTACTTGATGCCATTGGGAAAGCTAACAACCTTAAGCACTTTGAGGCCGCCGTAATGCGCCTAAAAGAAGGTAAAACGCCGGAGGATAAAAAGAAATTCGACCAAATACAGATGGCTCTCAACGCTAACACAGAACTCAAGCGCTGGATGCAAAACAGCGCGGGCCGGGCGCTTTTCGGCAACATTCATGAATTGTTCGGGCTTAAGAAGCTTAAGAATAAGAAGCGGAAGATAGAGGACGAAGAAGATGAAGAAGAAGCATAAATTCTAGCTAAACATGACTAATATCACCACGCAACAAGCAAGGGCGCGCTTCACAACAATTCCGCAAATCTTGCAGAACGAGGTTTTTTCCGTACAAAACGCGGAAGTTATCGAGCAAATCTCGAAGCAAAATAATTTACCCGACGAGAAAATAGGAGAAGTTGCGGAAGTTGTTGGTTTCGCTCTTTTGGGGTTCATCCATCCCGAAGATGTGGCGAAAGAAGTAGAAGAACGGGCCGAAATTCCGCCCGCGCTTGCAACCGCGATATCCGAAGCGATAAATAAAAAAATATTCGCTTCTTTAAGAAACCAGTTAGATGAAATCTATGCTCCGGCTCCCCACGATCACGAACTCGAAGAAAAACCGCCGGTCTTTGTGGAAGAAATTAGGCCGCCGGTGGCGACTGCTCCTTCCGCTCCGAAAATGCCGACGGCGGTGCAACCCGTTGATATCAACAAAATTTTTGGCCCTTCGGCTGGCTCAGGGCAGGCGATGACGCGACCCATTCCGCCGCCAGCGGTAAAACCTTTCGGCGCAATACAGGTTAAACCGCCGATGCCGCCTGCGCCGTCAACCGCAACAGGAATGAAAGTAGAGCCGCCCAAGCCGCCAGTATCGCAAATCTCTCCGATAAAGCCCGCCTCATCGACGCCTACATCAAAACCGCCCGGCAAGGAGGGATTGAGCGAATTTGAACGCCTCGGACTCGCCAAAAAATTAGGAGAGGCAACAGAACCAACGGTGCTTTACAAAGCACCAGAGGCAAAACTCGGCGAAAAAGTATCGAGTTTCAAGATCGAAACGCCGATCCCGAAATTCGACAAAGGAAAGCCCTTCGACTCCGCTCGGGGTATAACCGCTCCCCTAAGGCCGGCAGTACTCGAATTCGGGACGGGCAAGCCGCCAGCCGCCCCTCCTTCGCCCAAAGCCGCGGAGGGCAAGGCGAGAATTGTGAACTATTCGGATCTAAAAACGACTCTTCCCCCGGTGGCACCAAAACCGGCTCCAGAAAGAGAAATTAGGGAATTCACCGCGAAAGAAGCCGGACTCCCGACTTCACCCTCCAAAATTTCTGAAAGAAATTTAGGAGGGCAGGCGTCGGGAATGACAGAGAGGCCAGCGGCCGTGGCGCCATCGCCAATTAAACCCTTCGACTTCGCTTCCGCCGACGCCAGGGCTTTGGCGGACAGGCAGGGAATAAAAGCTCCAGAAAAACCAGCGGCTACACCCATGTCCAGACCACTCTTGGGGGACGAGAAAGCGATGCACCCCTCCCTTGAACCGTTGATGAAAAAAAGCGAGCCGCCCTCGCCTCCGGCTACGGCGAGCCAAAGACCGCCGGCTCCGCCGCCTTCCCCTTCGACAAGCTCAGGGAATAACGGAAGTTTATCGCCTGAGCGAGCTTCACGAGTCGAAGGCCGCCCTGCGACAAGCCCGGGAAATAACTCGACAAGCTCGGAGAATAACACCCCGCTGGCTTCTCCTCGCCCAAGAATCGAGCCACCACCCGTTCGTCGGCCAGAAAATCCATCCGACGAACGCAAGCTCTAAATCCTAAGCCCTAAATCCTAAACAAAATCAAAATTCTAATGTTCCAAAACGCTAAAAACTTTTGGAATTTAGGATTTGTGGTTTGGGGCTTGTTTAGAATTTAGAATTTAAATATTAGAATTTAAACTGATGCAATTCCAAGTTCCCCAATTCATCGAAACGGAAGACAAGATAGTCGGGCCTTTTTCCATAAGGCAATTCATTTATATAGGCGCGGCCGGCATTGTGAGCTTCTTCCTTTATTTCACGGTCGAGCTCTGGCTTTGGGTTTTGGGCACCGTTTTTTCGCTGGCGCTCGCAATGGGATTCGCCTTCATCAAGATAGAAGGGCGCGATTTAACGCATGTTCTCGCCGCGGCTTTGAACTTTTACTGGAAGCCACAAACCTACGTCTGGCAGCCGGAACATCCGGAAGTGCCGAAAAGCGAGGCGCTCGAAAAGGAAGCGGGAATTTCACTTGAAGACGTCCTTTCCGGTGCCGCGCTTCGAAACGCCTGGCGTGGGCTACAGACCGGCACGAAAGTTTCGCCTAGACAGGTCCTCGAGAAAGGAGAGAAATATCAGATCTTTCAAAAATTGAGCGGAGAACGCCGCGCCGCAAGGCGCATAGATTACAGATAATGCAAAAATCAAAATGCAAAAACTGATTTCGAATGATAGAATTAATTAAACTTCATTTTGAATTTTGATTTTTTAATTTTGATCTAATTTTATGCCCAAAGATCTCGGCAACACACAAGACCTCGTGGCCATCGAGGAAATAAAAGAGGACACGGTGGTCCTCAAAGGCGGCGCCCTGCGGCAAATCATTATGGTGAGCGGCGTTAACTTCGCCTTGAAATCGGAGGTAGAACAAAACGTGATAACGCAGTCGTATCAGAATTTTTTAAACGGACTCGATTTCAACATCCAGATCGTCATCCATTCGAGAAAAGTGAATGTGGAAAAATATCTTGGGATCATCACGCGCTTCGAAGAGATGGCAACGGTGCCCCTCATCAAAAACCAGGCGAGCGAATACAAAGAATTCATCCGCAGTTTCGTTTCCAAGAACGCGATCATGGAGAAAACGTTTCTTGTGCTCGTGCCTTTCGCCTCTGTTGCCTTGCCGAGCGCGGAATCCGTAACTTCCGGCATTTCTCTGCCGTTCTTCAAAAAGAAGGACGCGAAAGAAACGGAGGCGAAAGCGAAAGAGGCATCCGAAGAGCGCTTCAAGGAGGATCTGGCGCAACTTCGCCAGCGCACAACGCAAGTTGTGGACGGCCTTTACTCTGTCGGCCTTGAATCGGTGGTTCTGAACACTGAACAATTGATCCAGCTTTTCTATAATTTTTACAATCCGGAAACGATCGAAAGGGAGAATATGGAAATACCAAATCAATAAAGTATCGATGCTAATCTGCGAATGAATACTAATTATACTAATGAATTTTTATTCGTATCATTAGCATAATTCGTATATTCGTATCGATACAATATCTATGCCTGAAAATAATTTCAAAAACATCGCGAAGATAATAGCGCCCTCCGGCGTGCAGGTGCAGTCGAACAAGGCGAAGATCGGCAACAAAATCGCCAAGGCGTTCTTCGTTTTTTCTTATCCGCGCTATCTCGCGACCGGATGGTTCGAGCCCCTGATCAACCTCCCCTACCTTTTCGATGCCTCCGTCTTCATAGACCCGATAGACACGGGCACGGCTTTGAAAAACCTACGAAAAAAGGCGGCGCAGATCGAGTCGCAGATCAACGACCAGCAGGAAAAAGGGCTCGTGCGCGACCCCCTGCTCGAAACCGCCCTCCAGGACGTGGAGACCCTGCGCGATACACTCCAAACCTCGCAGGAAAAGCTCTTTGATGTCGGCCTTTATGTGACGATCTATGCCGACACCGACGACGAACTTGCGAAAGTCGAGTCGAAGCTTATCTCTCTTCTCGAAGCAAAGCTTGTCTACTTGAAGCCGGCGCTTTTCGAACAGCTTGAGGGCATTTTCTCGACCCTCCCCTTGGTTGACGACAAGTTGAAGATACACACGCCGATGAACTCGGGGCCGGTTTCGTCTTTCTTCCCGTTCGTCTCCGAAGATCTTTCTTCCAACGAAGGAATTCTCTACGGCGTGAACCTCCACAACCAAAGTTTGGTCATCTTCGACAGATTCTCGCTTGAAAACGCGAACCAGGTAGTTTTCGCGAAATCCGGCGCCGGAAAATCGTACGCCACGAAACTCGAGATCATCAGAGCCCTGATGACTGATGTCGAAAACATTATCATCATCGACCCCGAGAACGAATACAAAAAACTGGCGGAGACGTTCGGCGGCAGCTGGTTCAATATCTCGCTCTCTTCGAAAGAGCATATCAACCCATTCGACATACCCATGGTTCCCGAAGATGAATCTCCCGCAGACGTTTTGCGCTCTCACATCGTGAACCTTACGAGCTTACTCAAGCTCATGCTCGGAAAGATCGCCCCGGAAGAAGAGGCGCTCCTCGACCGCGCCGTCACGGAAACCTACGCTTCGCGTGAGATCTCACCGAACAGGGATTTCTCGGGCATCGAGCCGCCACTCCTCGAAGACCTCGAAACGGTTCTCCGCAATCTTGAGGGCGGCCGTTCGATGGCGGAGAGATTATACAAATACACAAAGGGTAGTTTTTCCGGCTTCATCAACCAGCCGACGAACGTGGACATGTCTAACCGGCTTATCGTTTTTTCCATCCGCGATCTTGAGGAAGAGCTACGGCCGATCGCTATGTTCGTCATTTTGAACTTTATTTGGAACCTTATACGCGCAAAACTTTCAAAGCGCCTACTTTTGATTGACGAGGCGTGGATCATGATGAAGAACGAAGACGCCGCCACTTTCCTTTTCGGAATGGTGAAACGCGCGAGAAAATATTATTTGGGCGTGACGACGATTACGCAGGACGTGGAGGACTTCTTGCGTTCGCCTTACGGCAGGCCGATCATCACAAACTCTTCTCTCCAGCTTTTATTAAAACAGGCGCCGGCAACGATCGAGCTTGTGGCGAAAGCTTTTAATTTAACTGAAACGGAAAAGAATTTCCTTCTGGGCTCCGAGGTCGGAACCGGACTTTTCTTCGCCGGCCGCAGGCACGTGGCGATCCAGATCGTCGCGTCTTATTTCGAGGATCAGATAATCACGACAAACCCGGCGGAACTTTTGGAAGGAAAGTAGCCCGCCAATGGACGCTAATATTACCGCTAATTTACGCTAAAAATTAAAGATGAACGAGGCCGAAGGAGAGAAAAAAATAGATCTGGTATTAGGAATCATTCTGATGCTTCTCGCCCTGCTTTCAGACGGGACGGACGCGTTAGCCGCCGCCGCTTTCGCGATCCCTGTTTTAGGCCAAATCACATACCTTTTAAACGCCTTTCTTATATCGCCCGTCGTTTGGGCGATCATACAATTTTCATTTATAATGAAAATGGGGTTTGCGGGAAGAGTTGGCTTGATGAATTTGACCGGCGGAATTTTGAATGTGATAGGCATCCCCGGAAGTGAAACTTTAGCAACTTCCATCGCAATTTGGTTCGCCAACCATCCGAAGGCAGCGGCTGTAGCGCAGGTCGCAACTGGAAAAGTTGGAGCGGCGGGTGGCAAAGCGGCGGCGGCAGAAAAAGCAGGCGCCGTTGCGGGAGGCGGCGCGGTCGCGGAAAAAACAGCCGCCGGAGCCGCGGGAGCGGCAAGGGCCGAACGCGGAGCCGAAGCGGCGGTAGAGGCCGAACGCGGAGTGGCCGGCGCAGAACGCGCGGCGGTTTCGGAGGGCAGAGCAGCCGAAGGCGCGCCGAGAGAACCGGGCAAGGGTGTCTCGGAAGAAGCAATGGGCGTCAAACCGGAAGAAGCGGAAAATCTGCCGAGAAAACTTTTGGAGGAGTTCCCCGAAGCCAAAAGAGAAGAAGAAGCCGAAAGCGAGGGCGAAGGAGAGGAGGAGTTGCCGAAGGCAGTATAGACACAAAAAACCAAAATTGTAAATCACAAATTACAAGCACCAAATTACAAACAAATTCCAATAACCAAAATAAAAATTCCAAACCTTTCGAATTTCGGATTTATAATTTTGATATTGTTTGTGATTTGAAATTTGTAATTTACCTATGGGGTAGTTGAAAAAATTTAAAAATGGCAACACAAAATTTAGCAATTAAGTTTATTGTAGTTGCGGCGCTTGTCGCCCTGTTTTTTGCCGCGCAGTTCTTGAGCGCGCAGGCACAAGCGCAGCCATATCTTTGGATAACATGGCACGCGGAAAGCTACGCGCCGCCCGGCTTCGGAGGGAAAATCTTGCCGACGGCCGGCTCGCCCATCACCGCGTCTTTTGAAGTGATCGGCGGCGGCAAACCGGCTAACGTTTCCGCGCAAACCGTTTATTGGTATTTGAATAATGAGCTTATTTCGAACAAGGCGGGTACAAAAACCGTGAAATTCAACGCACCCTCAAGAACTTCCGCGCTTTTGGATCTGCGCATCGAGCTTCCCACATATCCTGGGGGACTTCTTCTTCGAACGGCGCGGATTCCTGTCGTCTCACCGGAAGCCGTAATTGAAGCGCCTTATCCGGATAAAGCGTTTTCCGGCGCGCAAATAAAAGCAACGGGAAGGCCTTACTTTTTCAACATACAAAACATTTCAGAGCTTAACTTTTCATGGAGCGTTGACGGACAAACTCCGGGTTCTCTCGAGCGCCCGCAGGAACTTATCGTTAATCTCGACCCTAGCTCGCCGATGGGAACCGCCGTGAACCTCGCCCTCACTATCCTCAACGCGAAAAACCAAGCGGAGTCGGGCTCCGGATTCCTAATATTGAGAAAACAATAGCAGTCGGTTAAATCACAAATTACAAGCACCAAATTACAAATTAATATTAAAAGTCAAAAACATCTGTCATTCTCGGACTCGATCCGAGAATTCAGGATCGTCCAAGAAACTAGATTCCCGCTTTCGCGGGAATGACAGGGAATATCATTTTGGTCATTGAAATTTGTTTGTGATTTGTAATTTCGAATTTGTGATTTTAGCCGCTTGGGATTTGATTAGGTCAATTAGAAATTTATGAGTAATAATATTATCATTTATCTGCCCCTGTTTCTTTTTCTGCTTTTGTTTCTGCCTTCTGCAAGCGTGCACGCGGTTGATTTTTCGCTTCCGGGCGGAATACACACAGAAGCCGAGGGCACACCGGGGATCATTGATGATATTTACAGATTTTCACTGTTCTCCGCCGGAATCCTTGCGTTCGGCGCGATCGTCTACGGAGGAATCAAATACACTTTTGCGGCGGGGAATCCTTCGGGGCAAAGCGAGGGAAAAGAATGGGTGAAGGGCGCGCTTTTGGGCCTCCTGCTCCTTGCTGGAGCGTATCTCATACTCCGAACCATCAACCCGCAATTAGTACAATTAAGATTACCGACACTATAATTTAATCTCTAAACTCAAAACCCTAATCTCTAAACAATTTCAAATGTCGAAATCCGAAACGGTTAGTTTTTGAAATTTGAGTTTTGGATTTGTTTAGAAATTAGAAATTAGGATTTAGAAATTTGTTTTACCATGAAGCGCCTATCTTATCTCATAATCATTCTCGCGGTCGTGGCTTTGGTCGTTCTCATCGGCTATTTCTTGCGCTACAGAGCCGGCGAGCCGGCCACCTCCGGCGAGCCATCTCCGGGAGGACTTCCGGCGATCCCGACCGAGCCGATTTCCCAGCCCGGCGGGGAGGAGGGGGGCGGAGCCGTTACGCCACCGGCAGAAGTCGTCCAGCCGGGTGAGCAGAAGTTCGGGGTGATAGCGCAGAACCAGGTGTTCGACTTTTTTGTCGACGCACAAAATAATACCGTTCTTATCCAGCCCGACGGGCAGGTTGTAAAAGTAGTAAAAGGAGAAGCGTCTGTCTTAAGTTCGTCAGTAATCAACAACTTACGGCGGGCGGAGTTCTCTTATGACGGCAAATTCATCCTTGCTTCATTCGGCGGCGCAAGTGGACAAGAACACAGCATCTTTAATATCGATGCAAAATCCTGGAGCCCGCTTTCAGGGGGGATCTCGTCGCCAACATGGTCGCCGATGAACTACCAAATCACATATTTCCGCGAAAATGCCGGCGTAAAAACGCTTGAAACGCTTAATACCGCCGATCCAAAAGCCAAACCGCAGGAGCTCACGCGTTTGAACGCCGAAGACCTGTTGCTCTCTTGGATAAGCCCGAACCAAATGATAATTGGCGAAAGGGGAAGCGCGCTTGTCGCGGGATCGCTTTGGAGCTTCGATACGCAGAAGAAAACCATGTCGTTATTCATGGATGGCGTACTTGGCCTTAATTCCGCATGGAGCGGTGAGGCATCAACTGGCCTTGTCTTTAGAACCGATGTCTCTCGCCGCGGAGGCACGCTTTCCTTATATGACGTGGCCGGCAATGCGCTTGCGAACCTTTCGTTCCTTTCCCTCCCTTCAAAATGCGCGTTTGACGCAGTCCCTGCGAATGGAACCGGAACGGCCGCCTCAAAATTCCTTTACTGCGCGATCCCGGCAAATGCTGAAAGTTTCGGGAATTCCATGCTGCCGGATGATTACGAAAAACGCGCGCTCTTTGCTCGCGATGGATTCTTTAGGGTGGACCTTGCGGAGGGTGGCATTAAAGAACTTCTCACGGGACAGCTTGTTGACGGAAATCGGCTGAAGATCTTCGGAAAGAATCTGTTCTTCATAAACCGGCTTGATGGAAGATTGTACGCGCTGGCGCTAGAATAATGCAAAATGCAAAAATCAAAATGCAAAATGACAATGTAAAAATTTTTAGATTAAAGATTTGTGTTTTTGATCTTTGATTTTTAAATTTTGATTTAAAGTGGTTTTATGACCACGCTTCTTTCTTTTCCGATACCGAAACTTTCGGTTTTTACTTCCGGATGCACCGCAAGCGTTACGTGCACGATTCGCCTTTCATAGGAATTCATCGCCGGTAAAGAAACGCTTTCTTTGGTTGAAACCGCTTTTTTGGCGGCGGCTTTCGCAAGTTCGGCTATCAAATTTTCTCTCTCTTGCCGGTAATTATTGATGTCGAAAAAAACCGACGATTCATTGTTCTTCTTCGCCACCATGTGGGCGAGATGATTAATGCTCTCCACCAGTATCGGCAAATTATCCTTGACGAGATTGGGGCTGTCATAAATAAATATCTGCCCCCGCTTTTCTTCCGGCTTCAATTCCACGCGAAAATCGCCGAATCCCATAAACTCAATTATTTTTTTGATCAAATTTTCCATCGTTCTTTAATTGCCTATTAATGATGATCTGCTGGAACACTGAAAAAAGGGAGGTCGCCGCCCAGTAAAGCGCGACAGCGGCCGGGAAATTGAAAAAGATGACGACCGTGATGATCGGGCCCACAAAAACCATGTTGTGAGCCATCTTTTCCTGCGTCGTCTGCGGCTTTTCACCTTTTTTCCACAGGGCCAGTTTTCCTTGAAAATACTGGGCTAAAGCGGCCAAACTCACAATAAGAATACTTGATTCGCCGAGGTTTATCAAACCAAAAAGGGTGTTGTGGATAACTTCCGGCCGCGCCACAAAAGGATATAAGCTGTCCAAAAATTCGGGTTTGAGCGTGTTCAAGAAAATCCTGTAAAGCGCGATCAATATCGGGAGCTGCACCAGGAGTATAAAAAATCCGGAAAAGGGATTGACGTTGTGTTCGCGATAAAGATGGAGCATCGCCTCCGCCTGTTTTTCTTTGTTAGCTTTATGCTCGTCTTGGATCTTTTTTACTTTCGGCTGAAGGCGCTGCATCACCATTTGATGCTTCGCGCCTTTGTGGAAGAGCGGATAAAGTATCAGCCGGACGATTATTGTAAGAATAATGATTGCGAGTCCAAGGTCTTCGAAGGCAACTGTGTTGTAAAGAAAAACCAACAAATTCAAAAGCGGCCTGTTAAGAATTTCGTTGTAGAGGAAAGAGAACATAGTAAGGGCAAAAAATTTCTAAATCCTAATTTCTAATCTCTAAATAATCTCAAACATCAAAGTTCAAAGGGGTTTTGGGGTTTGAGTTTTGGATTTGTTTAGAGATTAAGGTTTAGAGATGAGAGATTTCAAACTGTTGGGATTTGATTAGGTCAATTAGAAATTAGATTAATTAGAAATTTTGCTTGATTTTTTCTCCAAACGTCCGAAGCGCTTCCTTAACTTCTTCCGCGGTTGCTTCGTTAATTTTTTTGAAAACTATGACCAGAATGTCTTTTTGATTCTCTGCGGATTTTTTAATTTCATCGGCGATGATCCTTCTCCAAAAATTCCTCCTTGCGGCGTTTTTCACTGCCGCGGAAGAAATGATGATCCCGAATCTGGGGTGGACTACTTCGTTTTCGAAAACCTTTATCAAAAAGAATGGCAGCGAGATCGTTTGCTTCGGCTTTTTCCTTTTCGTTTCTTCTACGGCCAGACGAAATTTTTTGGAATACATACGCTAACGCAAGCGATGCTAAACTACGAATCTCATGCGAATCTACGAAAAATAATTCGCGGCATTCGCATGTATTTGAAGATTCGAATCGCGATTAAACCGTGAGTCGCCGCCTCCCTTTCTGCCTCCGGCGCGAAAGAACGCGTCTGCCTCCCGGACTTCTCCTTCTCCGCAAGAAGCCGTGGGTTCTGCTCCTTTTTCTTTTCTTTGGTTGGAACGTTATCGACATGGAAATCATCGTATCACAGAGGAATCGTGCTGCCAAATGAGGCAAGCGTGAATTGAGCTAAAAAAGTTATCAACAAATAATCCCCAAAAGCGTCTTTTTTCCTTTTGACCGTGAGAGAAATAAAACTAAAATTAATCTATTGACTTCAAGAATATCGCAGGTGAAGGAAGTTCGACAGGATGTTCCACTCAAAAAAGCCCCGTTTCTATTGGCTTTCACCTCTTGCGCTTCACAAAATATTTGTTTTGTGTAAAAATTAGAAAAATTTCTGTTGTTTAAAAAGCGCGCGTAGGACCGGTAAATAGTTTCACGGACTCGCATCTCTACGAGCTACTCTTGTGCCGATGCGGGCACACGAAAGCGGTAAAACTTAGGATCAATTAAAAAGTAAAATCATGAACCTCGAAGAGCTTTGGCAAACCACCTTGGGAGAAATGGAAGTTCAGCTTTCGAGGGCTAATTTTGCCACTTGGCTCAAGAACAGCCGCCTTGTCGACAGCAAGAACGGCATTTTCTATGTTGCGCTGCCGAACAACTTCGCAAAAGAATGGGTTGCGAACAAATATCAGAAAAATATTCTCGGCATCTTACGAAATATGGACAGTTCGGCAAAAAAATTAGAATTCACGGTGGAGGGTAAAAACCCCCCTTCAGCTGCCAAACTTCAGACAACTACTACTCCTCCGCTTGAGGAAGGATTTGAAGTCGAATTCAGAGTTGACCCCGAGACAAATTTGAACCCTCGTTATCTTTTAAGCTCATTCGTCGTCGGTTCATCGAATGAGCTTGCGTATGCCGCGGCAACGGCGATCGTGGAGAGCATCGGGAAAAAATATAATCCTTTCTTCGTTTACGGCGGAGTAGGACTCGGCAAAACGCATTTGGTGCAAGCTATCGGCAACGAGATAAAAGTAAAATATCAAAATAAAATAAAGCCGCGATACGTTCCTTCGGAAAAATTCGTCAGCGATGTCGTTTGGGGAATTAAGAATAAGAGGATGGAGGACATGAAGCAGAAATATAGGGACGTTGACGTTCTCATCATCGACGACATTCAGTTCATCGGTGGCAAAGAGAAGACCGAGGAAGAGTTCTTCCACACCTTCAACGCCCTTTACGAGGCCAATAAACAAATTATCATCTCTTCCGACAGGCCTCCACAATCTATCCCCACCCTTGAGGAACGCTTAAGATCGCGTTTTGAAGGGGGTTTAATAGCGGATATCGGCTACCCGGACTATGAAACGCGCGTTGCTATATTGAAAAGCAAGCTCCAGGAGGTCCAAAGGAACCTAAGCGACGACGTTATAGACCTTATCGCTAAAAAAGTTAAGAAAAACGTAAGAGAGCTTGAGGGGGTGTTAAAAAAGATACTGTTTTTTGCCGAAAAGAAGAATCTTGAGGTTAGCGTCAAACTTGCCGCGGAAATCATAGAAAAATCTGTACAAAACTCTGCAAAGAGGGTCGCCGATACGCAAATACTTAAGTCCGTGGCTGAATTTTTCAATATCACGCTTGATGACCTTATTAGCCACAATAGGAGGAAAGAAGTTGTTTTGCCGCGGCAGATAGCGATGTATCTTCTTCGGGATATGTTGGAGCTATCATATCCATATATTGGGGAAAAAATGGGTAGAGATCACACGACTGCTATCCATTCTTATGAAAAGATCAACCAAGAGGTCAATCGCAATCCCGGACTAAATAACAAGATACTACTTATTAGAGAGGCGATATACAAAACTAATTAACCGCATTTACACAGAGAGGCGCAGCGAAAAGAATTTAAAGAAAGGATAATTTTAACTTATCCACAAAAACAACTCTTACTAATAACTAAAACAATAATTTTATATATACTTATTTATTATAGTTATGAAATTAGTCGCTGTGAAAAATAATTTAAAAGAGGCCATTTCTTCCGTAGAAAAAATTTCTAGGGAAAACCTAAGTTTGCCGATATTGAAAAACGTCCTTTTTGAAGCCACCGATAGCAAATTAAAAATAATCACGACTAATTTAGAATTGGCTATTACTTGTTCGGTAGCCGGAAAAATCATCGAAAAAGGAAAACTAACAATTCCTGTAAGCATTTTTTCCGGAATCATTAATAATTTGCAAACAGAAAGGATAAATCTCGAAACAAAAGACAACAAATTAGTAGTCACAACCGATAATTATGAAGCTGAAATACAGGGAACAACGGCGGAAGATTTTCCCATAACCCCGAAAATAAAAGACACTTCTGAATACATTGAGATAAAAGGCAACGTTTTAAAGACCGCTTTAACCAAGGTTTTGGTTGCCACGCAATTTTCCGATCTCCGGCCGGAACTGAACAGTATTTTCTTTAATTTCTTCGAGAACGGACTTAAACTTGCCGCGACGGACAGTTTCCGGCTGGCGGAAGCAACAATAAACAAAGAACAGTTCAATTCGAGCAAAAAAGATAGATCGAGTTTTCTTGTGCCGCTGCGTACGGTCCACGAATTTGTCCGTGTCATAAAAGACGAAGACATCGTAAAAATTTACAATGACGACAGCCAAGTGCTTTTCAAAACAGAACAACTGGAACTCCTTTCGCGTTTAGTTGAGGGAAATTTTCCCGATTATGAAGCGATCATACCGAAAAAATTTATTACCGAAGTACTTGTTGACCGTCAGGAATTCACTTCGGCTTTGAGGCTGGTCGGCGTATTTGGAACGAAAAACAGCGAGATCAAAATAAGATCAAAAGAAGGAAAAAAAGTTTTAGAGATCAGTTCTGCCGATCCGGCGGTAGGGGAGAATAAATATCTTTTACCGGCAAAGATCCAAGGCAAGCTCGATGAGATTATTTTTAACTGGAGATATTTAATGGACGCTCTGAAGGCCGTTGAAGGGCAAGAGATATTTTTCGGAATAAACAAAGAGAACGAACCGGCCGAGTTGAAACAAGTGGGGGACAGTTCCTACGTCTATATTTTGAAGCCAGTGTCGAGCGCATGATGCGAGTTAAACGGTGTACGTTAGAGATGCCCGTTTCGGATATCATCCTACGGCGTACGGTTTCGAAGCCAGAATAACTTTCAACGAATAACGATACTCACTTCCAAACCGTACAGCGAAAAACGATTGGCGATACGGGCTTCCAAAACGTACACCGATAGCCGCTCCTACTGTTCGTAAACCACCACGCTTTTTTTAGCGGTAAGACCGTAAACGTCGACAGCTTCTATCTCCAAAAGGTTTTGCGGAGAGAAAATTTGCGGTTCAAGCTGCCAATTTAGAGTGAAAGCATTTCCGGCATTGACAACGAACCCCTGGAGTTGGACGCCGTTCCAGTAAATATTCGCCTTATCGAGATTGTTCGACGCCGCAAGGTCTGCTATTATTTGGATCCTCTTGCCGACAAAACTCCCCGCCGTGGGAGATTTTATTTCTATTTTTGGCGGCAAAGCCAAGCCCGGAATGGCGGCGCTTGAAGTTGATTGCTGGTTATAAAGTTGCAAATTAGGAACATTTGTTTGAGCCCAAGTTAATATCCCTGTTTCCCAGTTAATGAACTGCGGATCAGTTGACGCCGCTCCCGGCTCGGGTCCCAAAAGGTCGTTTTTATTCACATGGTAGAGTATCGAACGGATTTGATTGTTCGCGAGGTAATCTCCGGCAAAGATAGGTTTTGCAGGTACGATCGGCTCCGGCCGCGGGAAAGTTTCTTTCGGGAATTTATTGATCGCCTCGCGCATGAATTTGCTCCAGATCGGTATCGCCGCAAGCAAGCTCGAGCCGCGCCTTTGCATCGGCGAATTATCATTATTCCCGGCCCAGACGCCGACTACAAAAGCAGGGGTGTATCCCACTGCCCAGGCATCGCGGTAGTCGTTCGAAGTTCCTGTCTTCAGCGCCACGTCGTATTCGGGAAATATAGTTAAAGACAAACTGCTTTGGAAAAGTCCGGAGCGGACGACCGTATCCGAAAGAATGTTGTTCACAAGGCGCACCGGCTGGGTAGCAACAACCTTTTTTTCTTGCTCCTGCGGTTCATGGGATTCAAGAACGTTCCCGGAGGAGTCCCTGACTTCCAGTATCATCGTTTGATCGCGGTGAGTGCCGTCCTGGGCAAGAACGGAATATGCTTCAACAAGATCGGCAAGGCGCACTGCTCCGCCTCCCAAAACCAACGATAGGCCGTATAGATCGGGACTGGTCAACGTGTCGAGCCCAAGCTCGTTAGCGTTTTCGACTACGTCGCGGAGTCCCGCAAGGTAAAGCATCTTCACTGCAGGAATGTTGATCGATTGGCCGAGTGCCTGTCGCAGGGTCACGGGGCCGCGGAATTGTTCATCGAAGTTTTCCGGGTGGAAGCAGTTGGGGTCAAAATTTTCGAAATTAACGATCGGCGGACAAACGGGATTGTTCGCGGCAAATTCTGTTGGCACATCGAAGACGACTGTGTCAGGCGTATAGCCCTTATCGAAAGCTGTCATGTAAACAAAAGGTTTCAAGGCGGATCCCGGTTGGCGCAGACCCTGGATAGCGACATTAAAATTCGGTTCGAACTGGCAGGTCGCTCCTGGCGTACAGCCTTCAGGAAGCGATGTTGTAGCAAAATAATCCCGGGAGCCCACAAGCGCCAATATTTCTCCGGTTTTCGGGTCCTCGGCCACAAGAGAGGCGTTTCTGCCGTTATAGAGGCGGTCATTCTCTCCCGCGCCTTCCTTCACGACCATTTCCGCTACCTGCTGGAGCTCCCAGTCGAGGGTTGTAAGCACCCTTAGCCCACCTGCCGCGACAAGGTTTTCGCCATATTTTTGCACAAGCTGATCGCGCACGGCCAAAGTGAAGTGCGGAGCCCGAAGTCCCTCATCCTGCGGCTGAAAATCGATCTTTTCATGCATCGCTTTGTCGAATTTATCCTGGTCAATTTTCTCCAACGAAAGCATTTTTTCGAGGATAAGCTTTTGCCGCGAGAGAAGTTCGCTTGCGTGGCTACCCCAAGGCGAATAATAACTCGGCGCCTTCGGCAGCGCCGCAAGGATAGCGGCTTCCGCCAAAGAAATATCCTTCACGGATTTTCCGAAATATGCTTCGCTCGCCGCCTCGACGCCGTAGATCGTCGGGCCGTAAGGGATCTCGTTTAAATAAAGCTCAAGGATCTGATCCTTCGTGTAATAGCGGGAGATGCGGACAGAGAGTATCAACTCCTTGAATTTTCTCACGAGGGTGCGCTCGGAAGTTAAAAAAGCGTTCCGCGAAAGCTGTTGCGTGATAGTAGACGCTCCTTGGCCGGAAAAGGGATTCCCGGTATTTTTGAAATTTGTCCAAAGCGCCCGCGCGATCGCCTTGGCATCGAAGGCGGGCGATTCGTAAAAGCGCTGGTCTTCAATCGCGATCGTCGCGTCTTTAAGGGATTGCGGCATCTCAGCCAAAGGCACGACAGTTCTTTCTTGTCCGTTCGAGACCTCGTATAAAAGCACTTCTCCCGCTCGGTCAAAAATTTTTGTTGATTGGCTGATCTGCCGCGAAGTTATTTCTTCGATAGTCGGCAACGCTTTCGCGATGTAAAAAAATGCGAGCACGCCGGCGACGAGCGCGAACGCTCCGGCAACGAACAAGAAAAGAAAAAAGTTTCGGACGGGAGTCATCCCGTTAGAGGCAGGAAACGCTTCGCCGCGCAGGCAAAGCCGTTTTCTGCTTGCTAATTGTCGATATAAAAAATAACATGATTTTGCATTGGCGTTTCCGTCGAGGCGAAGCGGCCTCTAACGGGATCATGATTTATCAATTATCAATGAATAACCGCAAAACTGCAAACAAAAACTGCGCCGTTTGCGGCGCAGTTATTTATTGCCTTTCCAAGATGGAAACCCCGCGCTTTCAGCGCGAGGCTTTCAGCATCAA
>ERZ1292629.98-Hain-H43-01um-R1-98-length-84448-cov-33_pt1 | contig 84448 bp, 99 predicted proteins | sample MGYA00564399_ERZ1292629 | MGnify/ENA primary metagenome ERZ1292629 (study PRJEB36523, sample SAMEA6512636) | groundwater metagenome | collected 2019-01-08 | study: AquaDiva: Metagenomics assemblies of 32 groundwater samples | reverse complement strand
CGTGCGACATCATTTGTTTTGGAAGTAGGTGCGAGTTTGGTACAATAGAGACACAAAATTGATGATATCGTAAGGGTATAGATGAAAATTTTTACGCAGAGAAAAATCATAATTCTACTTGCCGTCGCGGGGTTCTTTTTTGTCGTGAGTTTGGGCATTCTACTTCTGAATATTGCCCGTGTTTCCGGGCCCCTGATTCTTCATTTTGACGCATTCCACGGCATAGATTTATTCGGTTCTGTTGGAAACATTGCGGGAATGTGGATCATGGCGTTTGCAATGGCGATTATCAATCTATTTTTGGCAGATCTGCTTTATTTTCGCGAACGTGTACTCTCTTATGCGATTGTCGGCATGAATGTGTTGATTTCCGTTTTTCTTTTTATCCTTATGGCGGTTATCGCATCCGTCAACTAAAATAAACTCATGGAGATCGCTTTGTTCATAGTTCTTCTGGTGGCAATAGGAATTGGTTTTTTTGTGGTACTCAAAACCCTCAAAAAGCCGGCAGGCGATACCACCAAAGACCAGTCATTTCTGATGCTCCAGAATCAAATTAACGAGATTACAAAAGCGGTTGATTTAAAACTAGGAGAGTCCACACGCGCCATGCGTGAACAATTTGGACAAAGCGCCACTATTATTCGCGATGTCACCGAAAAGCTAACACGCCTCGACGAAACAAATCGTCAAGTCGTTAATTTTACCGACCAACTAAAAAATTTGCAGGATATTTTAAAAAATCCGAAACAACGCGGAATCTTGGGCGAGTATTATCTGGAAACGGTGCTGAAAAATGTCCTACCGCCCGGCGCCTATCAGATGCAATACCCCTTTCGTGATGGAACTATTGTGGACGCGATCGTGCGCGTGGGTGAAAAAATTATTCCCATCGATTCAAAGTTTTCGCTCGAAAATTACAACCGGCTGGCAGGGGAGAGCGACCCCGCGGAACGAGAGCGTCTTGAGAAGGCATTCAAAGCGGATTTGAAAAATCGCATCGACGAGACGGCAAAATACGTGAAGCCGGCGGAAGACACGATGGATTTTGCATTCATGTTTATTCCGCATGAAGCCATCTATTATGATTTGCTGGTAAACGAGGTGGGGGCAGTCAAGGTAAATACCCGGGACTTGATCGAGTATGCATTTAAGGAAAAACACGTGATTATCGTCTCACCTACATCGTTTTTGGCGTATCTTCAAACCGTACTCCAGGGATTGCGCGCGCTTACGATTGAAGAAACGGCTAAGGAAATCCGGAAAAACGTGGAGGCACTTGCGAAACATTTAGGAAGTTACGAAGAGTATATGAAAAAAATGGGGGTGCACCTTGGAACCACCGTCAGTATGTACAATCAAGCGAATAAAGAATTCGGAAAAATCGATAAGGATGTGATGAGAATTACCGAAGGGGATTCAAAAATCGGGGTCGTTCCTATGGAACTCGAAAAACCAAATCACAATGAAGTCGACGCATGACGACATTTTGGAGCTTCTCTCATTTTACCGCCGATTGGGACGGCCGCTTACGCGTTTTGAGATCCATCGGCTTTTGCCCGCACCGGATGATACAGAACCATTGGAACTCGAAAATGCGCTTCTTGCGCTTGCCGATAACAATAAAATTTATGCGGAGGACGGATTCTATACCGTTGTGGACGCATCCCTTCCGAGTTTGAAACGACGGATGCAGGATCTGGTCTCGGATATGAAATGGAAGCGGTTTTTAAAATCGGTGCGCTGGCTACGCCATGTCCCATTTGTGGAATTTGCGCTTGCGAGCGGCTCGATGGCATTCGGGAATGTTACGCCAATGTCGGATTTTGATTTGCTGGTCGCGGTTCGGAAGGGGCGCATGTTTACCACCCGCTATCTCATCAATCTTCTTTTTACCGTGCTGGGGATGCGCCGTATGAATGACCTCCACGATGCGGACGCCGACAAGCTATGCTTCAACCATTTCATTACCGAAGCTACATTCGAAAAACAGCCCCATAATTTTTATCGCGGACAGCTCTATAAAAATTTTGTTCCCTTGCTCGGCAAGAAAAAAGCCATCGCCGCTTTCTTGAAAGCAAACCAATGGGCGAATCCTTCGGAACCCTTACTACGGGATAAACGTTTTTACGATGCGGGAGAAAACGGATGGAAGCGGGCGGGGGGATGGATTTTGGGCGGCGTAGTCGGAGATTTACTTGAGCGCAACATTCTAAAACCTATTGCTACGCGACGTTTGGTGCATTACATCGCAAAAAAACCGAAAGACGGGCGCGTTGTGGTACAAGACGACGAATTGGAGTTCCATTTTGATCTCACGAAGGAAAAGAAATCTGGCAAACTTCCATCCCGCTGGTGCTTGACCGGATAAAAAAACGGGTGCAAGCTAAAGATGGTTTTTTAAAAAACGAATTATCCAAAAATACTCGAGGAGTTGCGGTCTTATGGATGCCGAACAACTTGTCCAACTTAGCTGGAAACGGTATGGTAGCGGCGCAATCAGTTTTGCGCATAATCCGAAAAACGGAATCGGAGATGCGAGGGGAGAAGACTTTTCAAGAGTTCGTCTTGGAGGATATGCCTTTCAGGTACCCTTCCAAATTAAAACCTCAAACAACGGAAAAACGATCGGACTTGTTCTGCCCTTTCGAGGGGGGGAGGAAAGAGAGTTTGCTGTCCCCCGAAATGAAAAACATGCTCAAAGAGCATCAAGAAAAACATAGCCATGTGAGGTGCCTCCTCTTCGTGGCAAAACCGTGCAAAATGATTCCGGAAGATGCGATTTTAAGGCGCGTCTGGATAGAAACCATACGGATCTTCCAAGAATTGGAACACCAGAAACATAAGAAACGCGGTAAAATCCGCCGACTTGTATTTTTACAACCGATATGCTATAATGCCTGTGGATGAATGAGCTGTTTTCCTTGTCCCGGGTGTCCGAAAGGAAACTCGGAAAATTCAAGGAAAGCTATCCAGATTCTCCCCCGACGAAAGTCGGGGGAGTTTTTTATACAAAAAACCCCGCTAAAAAAGCGAGGTTTTGCAGGTCAGTATTCGATTTCGATACTCCACGCGGGATACCATGGGCCGCCGTTCAGATAATGGTATTCCTCAAACCGCAGGTAGAGGGGGAACCATCCAAAGATTCCCGTTTTTAGAGCGATTCCCCCGCGATGGGTAAATTGAAACGGATCATCGATCCAATTCGTAGTGCCGCCGTATAAAAATGGCGCCACACTGAAAGAGAAGAACCAAAACGGATTCCGATGCTCCCAGAATTCATAGTCCACAATAAAAGTGCGCAGGAATGGAAATCGCGCTTCGATAGTGTAGAGCAGAAACGTGTTGCCAAAATTCTTTTCCCACTCAAAATTCAGAAATCCCGGAGTGCGATACAGTTCCGGCAGAAAGAACGCATAGGGTTGATGTCCCCGCGAGATGCCGTATCCTGCTCGCATTGCGAGATATGCCCGCGATTGCCACGGCCGCCAATAATACCGCGCGTCGGCCGAGAGTGTCATATTAATGACACGGTTCCCGAATTTGCCAATTACGCCATTTGTGGTTACCAAAGACACGGTATAACGATGCCCGTGCCGTGTGGAGCGAAGATCGTCCAGGAAAGTTCCGTCCGAGACAAACACCGCATTCAGTTGTACGAAAGGAAGTTCCAGAAATGCGGGTTGGGGAATCAATTGCTTCGTATTATTCAACGCTCCTCCAAGATTCTGTATCCCAGGCGCAACACTATCAGGCGGTTGATGCAGGATAAATCCCGCACTCAATGCAACCGAGATTTTATTCTCAAGATCAAAGGGCCATGTAAAACGCCGCTCCACCTCCATAACCCCCCGTTTCAGAACATCCACGCGTCCTGTTGCCGGAGAACGATAAAATTGCGGAGTCGCGCTCATCGTAATGCCTGTTTGTGTCATGAGCCGTTTTGAAAAATCAAACCAATGAACTCCCGTATTCGCGAACACCTGCTGTGTCCCAAGATAAAGGTGACCGGCGAACCCGTGTTCACCCGTTGCGTCCGTCGAAACAATCTCACCCATTCCCGTGTACGTGTCTTCAGAAGAAAGCATGGTGCGGTAACGGCGACTCCGATCCGGCGCTTCCACGGGCAACGTGAAATTTCCACGCCGCACAAATGTCTGCATCTCCTCCATTCGAACCTCTGTTCCTTGAAGAGGGGAGGTATCGAATCGAATTTCCACAAACCTTCCGTTCGTGGCACTTTTACTCCGTGTTTCATGGAGCAGAAACGTTCCGTTTTTTCGAAAACCAATGAGTTGATCAACAAACGGGTACTGAATCGATTCCGTTTTTCCTTTTATACTTGTCCCATCGCCATAACGATACCGATACGCTCGGGAATCTCCGATCTTCCACAGATAAAGAAGCGGCACGCCATTTTCCTGAAGTATGCGCATCACCAGACGTGAAGAATCCGCAACCCACTGGTCGACAAAACCCGAAACAGAATCCAAACAAACGCGTTCGGATGTGCCGCGCATATTGGTCACCAGATAGTGCATGTCACGAAAACCGCCGCTCTCAATGTAGAAAAGAGAGCCGTTTACAAATCCCGGCGCGTCCTTCGCAAACGAATCATGCGTGAGTTTTTGCAATCCTTCGGTTGCCAGATTGAACGTGTAGATATTTTGCTCTCCGGTTGTATCGAACCCGACAAAGATCAAAGTGTCCCGCGACAAAAAACGGAGACCCTTTATCCACGGAAGCTCGGGAATGGAATATTCTCTTTCTTCATTGGACTTGCCGTTTTCCATCCGGTAAAGACGGATTGCGTTCCCGTCAATTTTTGATAGAACAATCGCAACGCGATCTCCAAAAATGGCAGGCGGATTGCCGAGCCGATACCAAAGTGTTTTATCATCAAATTGGTGCGCGATCTCAATCTCGTCCCATGTCGTCTTGCTATATCCCGTATCAAAGCCGAAAGTGGCGACATCCACACCCCACTTTTTATTGGTGGACTCATAGAACACCATGCGCTCGGTTCGGGGGTCAAATCCGACGTTTCCGTCGGGCTGAACCAAAGAGATCCCAGCGGTTGTTTTTTCCGTCAGGATGCGTTTCGACACGCTGTCGGCAACCTGGAAGAAGGTTTGTCCGTAATATTTTTTCCGCATGGATACGTTCCATGCCGCTTCCGATACCGCGAGCGGCTCCTGAAACGTCGCTTCCCATACGCTGTCCTTGAACGGTTGATCGCGGGCCACAAGGCTGCGAAGACGGGCAAACACCGTAGAACCGAAACGCTCTGCCATAAAATGATGGAAATTGTATCCGAAAGAATAGTTCCCGAAATCTCTGGTGAGCGCGAGTAGTTCCAGGGACGGTTCCTCTTCATTCATGACAAAGATCACATTGCGCATTTCGGTTCGGGCACGGCGATAATCGTTTTGTTCCTGTAAAGAATCCAGATAAACGTCGCTTGATCCGTATTCCGCGAATCCTTCCGTGCTCCAAAGCGGCAATGTGGGCGACTCATCATAACGATAACCCATTTGCCGAAAACGTTCCGCTTGCTTTTTCACAAAGAATCGCTCAAACGCGTGCACAATCTCATGCGCCAGTGTCTGCCGAAATTCATGATCATTGCCGCCGTAGGGGAATGCAATGCGCTCCGTAAACAACTCTGTAAATCCCAGGATACCGGGCGGGAGTATTATATGCACCAGCATCTGTTCGTTAAAACGTTGCGGGTTTGCGTAGAGCACTATCACGAATGCCGAATCGGGTCTCCACGATTTTAACTCGTACGTCACAATCGGTTTCCCCAGTGAATCCCGCTTTATATCTTCACAACCAAGTGAATCTTTACGAACTACGAGCATGGAATCACGAAACAGCTTTTCGGAGTAGAGAGGGACAATAATTGCAAGTTCCGCACTCACTTCGCGCGCGATAGGTTCCATTCCGGTTGGGAAAAAAATACGGTATGCATTCTTTTCTCCGCGCAGCATGTGCCACTCAATCCCATTGCTCCATCGATTCCGCTGCGCATCCGCGTTCTCTGATAACATGCCGAACAACAAAACAACAGCGAGTTTTATGCTCCAGTGTTTCATATCAATTACCTTCCATAATAAAATTGTCAAAGATTAACTAGGGTCACTATATGCCTTCTTTTAAAAAACAACAACAGGAATGGCCTTGTTTCCTTATACTGATTTCTGGCATAATAAAAGCGCGACTTGGCCGCGCCTACAGATGGCTCGCGAGGGCGGTTATAAGGTTGCGCACTCATTCATTCAAATTAAAAATTTGGAGGTCACCACTTATAGCTGCCCTCCCGATCCGGCTGTCCTTCGCACGGCCGTTTGTTGTAACCCATGAACTCAATTTTTCAAAAATGGTTTGGCGGCAACCCGCTTTTAAACTACGAAATCATCGTGGAGCGTATCGGCGCGTTCGAAATCGACATAAAAAAACTCACCGATGATGAACTACAAAAAAAATCGCTGGAGCTGAAAAATCGGATAAAAAATGCGGACGACCCAAACGCGGAACTCACGGAAATTTTGCCGGAAGCGTTTGCGCTTGTGCGCGAGGCGGCATGGAGAACACTCCACCAACGGCATTTTGATGTACAGTTGATCGGCGGTATGGTACTCCACGAAGGAAAAATCGCCGAGATGATCACCGGAGAGGGGAAAACTCTTGTAGCAACTCTCCCCACTTATTTGAATGCGCTTACCGAAAAAGGCGTGCACGTAGTAACCGTAAATGACTATCTGGCGAAGCGCGATGCGATTTGGATGGGGCAAGTCCATCACGCACTCGGGTTAAGCGTTGCATGCTTGGTGCATGACGCGGCGTATCTCTATGACCCGGAATTTGATAACCAGCCGATTGATGCTGAACGTGATGCCGTCGGGAGTTTTAAAGTGATCGAGAAGTTTTTGCGCCCGATTTCGCGTCGCGAAGCGTATGCGGCGGATATCACCTACGGGACCAATCATGAATTCGGCTTCGATTATCTGCGCGATAATTTGGTGTTGCGGCTCTCCGACCGCGTTCAGCGCCCGCATTATTTTGCGATCATCGACGAAGTCGATTCTATTTTGATTGACGAGGCACGCACGCCGCTCATTATCGCGGCACCCGATCGCCAGTCCAGCGAGTATTACAAAACATTCGCAAAGGTGGCGGAACATCTGGATGGAAAAATTGATTATGATCTGGATGAAAAACACCGCTCGGTTATCATCACGGATGCCGGCATTGAAAAAGTGGAGAAAATGCTCGGGCTTACCAATATCTTTGCCCCCGAAAATGCCCGCCTGGTCCATTTTTTGGAGGAAAGCTTGAAAGCGCACGCGCTTTTTAAGCGCGACAAGGACTATGTGGTAAAAGACGGAGAAATTATCATTGTGGACGAATTCACCGGACGAATGCTTCAGGGGCGGCGTTTTTCGGGCGGATTGCATCAAGCGATCGAGGCAAAAGAGGACGTTTTAGTGAAAGAAGAAAACCGGACATTTGCGCAAATCACAATTCAAAATTATTTCCGGCTCTATAAAAAAATCGCGGGGATGACCGGAACCGCGCAAACATCTGCCGAAGAATTTCATAAAGTCTACAACTTGGACGTGGTAAGCATCCCGCCTAATAAACCGCTGGTTCGGAACGATGCGACGGACTTGATCTATAAAACGAAGGAAATGAAACTACGCGCAGTCGTGGAAGAAGTAAAAAAACGCCACGCAGCAGGACAGCCCGTTTTGTTGGGGACCACATCCATCACCAACAACGAAGCGATTTCTTCGTCCCTGTATCAGGCGGGTGTCCCCCACGAAGTGTTGAACGCAAAAAATCACGAACGGGAAGGGGAAATTATCGCGCAGGCAGGAAAACTGAAGGCCGTGACGGTTGCAACAAACATGGCGGGACGCGGCGTGGATATTGTGCTCGGCGGAAATCCCGCAACTCCTGAAACAGCCGCGAAAGTACGCGAACTGGGGGGCTTGCATGTATTAGGTACGGAACGCCACGAGGCGCGGCGCATCGATAATCAGCTCCGCGGCCGCGCCGGACGACAAGGTGATCCGGGGTCGTCGCAATTCTTTTTGTCGCTTGAGGACGACCTGGTGCGCATCTTCGGTGGCGATCGCATAAAAGGAATTATGGAGGCGGTAAAATTTCCCGACGACACGCCGATTGAATCCAAGATGGTTTCAAAATCCGTGAACCAGGCTCAACAGCGCGTGGAAGGCGCTAACTTCGATATGCGGAAACACTTATTGGATTTTGACGATGTTTTGAACAAACAGCGTTTTGCCACGTACACGCGCCGGACCGAGTATCTGGAAGAGGGGCAAGCCGGAACGATTCATGTGACACTTGGCGAAATCCTAAACCGGTTCTTAGCCGCAGTAACACAGGAAATCGAAACTTCAAGCGAAGAGGGCAAGGAGAAGAAAATAGCGCTCATTGAACAAAAAATAAAAAATATTCCGGAGATGCTGGAACCCGAACGTGCCATCATGGCAGGCCAGCATTTAGTGCGCATTTTGGACTCGCTCTGGGTGGAGCACTTAGAAAATCTGGAGAGTCTCCGCGAAACGGTGAATATCCGTGCTTATGGCCAACACGAGCCGCTCGTGGAATATCGCAAAGAAGCACATTTTCTGTACCAGAAACTGAATGCACAGTTCGATTCGCTTGTGTTTAATACCATCTTCCCGATTTTTGAGATGGATCTCTCACAGATAAAAAATGCGCCGCAACCGACTGAACAGAAACCACCTGACGCGAAGGAGCCGGGCCGCAACGACCCGTGCTGGTGCGGTAGCGGAAAAAAGTTCAAAAAATGTCATGGGAGATAAAACTATGAAATACAACAAATTAGTACGAGATAAAATTCCTGAATATATTCGCAAGAAGGGCGGTAACCCAATAACGCATATTGCCGATGACGCTGAATACTGGCGGAAGCTTAAAGAAAAGCTGAATGAGGAGCTGGAGGAATTCAAAAAGGATGAAAATATCGAAGAATTTGCTGATTTACTAGAAGTGATAGACGCGATAGCTGATTACAAAAAGTTTGATCGAAATGAAGTAGAAATGGTCAAAGAAAAGAAAGTATCAGAACGAGGAGGATTTAAAGATAAGATAATTTTAGATGAATCATAAACCCGCATAACATTTTTTATAAATCGTCCAATCTGGTAGTGTCACAGACGGAAAAACGCCTTAAAATATAGAAAATCCGTGTGTGCTAGTCAATAAAGCGTAAAAATGCCATGGGAAATAATATAAGCAATAAAGACTTATTCCAAAGAGCAAAAGAGCTGAAATTACCTCTAGGCAAATATGCTTTATTTGGTAGCGCACCGCTCGGAATTCGCGGATTAAAAGATTGTCACGATATAGATATTATTGTGACGGAAGATTTATGGAATGGATATAAAGAAAAGAACTGGGAGATAAAAACGATGCCTCACGGAAGTCAATATCTCTGGAATGACGAGATTGAATTATGGAAAGATTGGAAACCTGGTCAGTGGGACATCTAGAAATTGATTGGCGAAGCGGAAATTATAGACGGACTTCCGTTTGTAAAACTGGAATACGTTGTTGAGTGGAAAAGACAGAATGGCAGAGAAAAAGATCTGAAAGATGTTGAAACTGTAGAAAAATTCTTAAGGACACAGAAATAAATTCAAAAAATGTCATGGGAAGTAAATTCAATAACGTTATCTTCTGGGTTCATGATTATCTTCATGCGATACATAAACAAAGTTATGCATTTTTATACCGCAAACCACCGGCTCACTACCTTGGGTATGTAAAACATGACAAGAAACCAATAATTTTGATTCCCGGTGTATACGAAAAATGGCATTTTCTGAAGGCACTTGCTGACCCGCTTTCACGCATGGGGCACCCGGTGTACGCCCTAGAACATCTTGGATATAACACAAAAGAAATTCATCGTTCCGCTCAATTAGTTCGTGAGCTGATAGACAAGCAGAACCTAAACAACATTGTCATTCTTGCACACAGCAAGGGAGGCCTTATCGGTAAGTATCTTCTCGCTTTTAATAATAAAAGACGATAGAATAAAAAGACTGATTACTATTGCCACCCCCCTTTGGCGGTAGCGCGGTCGCGCGCATTTTTCCACAGAAACACCTGAAGGAGTTTCATCCAGAGCACGAAACCGTCCAGAAGCTGAAGAAACAGGGTGCGATTAATAAGAACGTTGTTTCAATTTTTGGTGTTTTTGATAACCATGTTTGGCCAGTGGAAAGTTGCCGCCTTGATGGTGCAAAAAATATTCAAGTGAATAGCTTTGGTCATCATAAAATCCTTTTTGATAAAAAGGTAAAAGAAATTGTCTTGTCAGAAGTTGAAAAATACAAAAGTGTCATGGCAAATAAAACATATGTCTTGAGATTTCGCGCGATCAATCGTGATATTTTTTGGCGATTAAAAGTGGAAAGAATAGAGACCAGAGCCGCAACCCTACGATATCGGCACGTCAAGGTAGGGGACGGGGTAAAATTGATCTGCGGGAAAAGTACATTTCAGAAAAAAGTGAAAAGAATAAAAACTTTCCGGACCATTCCTGCGATGCTTAAAGTCTATCGAGTCAAAGAAATCAATCCCAACACCAGTTCCGCAAAGGAGTTAAAGGAACTCTATCTTAGTTTTCCGGGATATAAGGAAAAAATAAAGAAATTCGGTCTGATAGCTCTAGAATTAAAATGAGCTGCGTCTTCATTAGTGGAATCCCTGCGGCAGGAAAAAGCTATTTAGCAGAAAGGGTAGCGAGAGCTTGCGACGCTCGGCACGCCAAAATTGACGATTGGGTTGAGGAATTTCGAAGCGACCCAAAACTTGAACCTTGGGTAGATTTTTATTGGAATCAGGACGAAAAAAAGTATTTTAAAAACACTACATGCGAGAAGCAGTGGGAAAATCTGAAAAAACAATCGGAGATGTTATGGCCGGCCATCTTAGAAAAAATAAGAGAGGTCGAGGATTCGGACAAAGACACTATTTTTGAAGGAGTGAATATTTTGCCCCGTCTGGCAAGGCGCGATTTGGATTTTGACGGAATTGTTCTTCTGGGCGAATCCTACGAGCTGATTTTGGACCGGAATAAAAAAAGTCCACGCTGGGGCGAAACGGAAGAGCTGCAAATTTTGGAGGCAAGCACATTTTGGAATTGCGAACGGCTCTATTATGAAACAGAGGCTAAGAAATACGGGTTTAAAACTTTTTCTGACACCATTGTTGCCGAAAAGGAGTTGCTGCGGTTATTGAGTTAAAAATGCAGAAGAGTATTCTGATCATATTTATTTTATTCGCTATTCTTGTCAGCGGTTATTATTTTTTTGCGAACACACCAAACCCCGGTGCCGGACCAGAACGTTTTATCGTGCCGCGCGATAGGGGAGCGGATGTCTCTGCTCTTTTAAAAGAACAAGGATTTGTGCGAAGCGCTTGGATTACAAAATTATTCTTAAGTGTCAAAAGTGGGGATACGACGCCGGGCGGCTATAAACTATCCAAAGGGATGAACGCGTGGGAAATTGCGGGTGTTTTAACGCAAGCGCCGTATATGCGCTGGGTTACGATACCCGAAGGGCTTAGAAAAGAAGAGACCGCGGAGGTTTTGGGTGCGTCTCTTATGTGGCAAGAAGCACAATCCAATGATTTTTTGAATGCATATAAAACCATCGGAGCCCAGTATAGAGAGGGTTATTATTTTCCGGAAACGTATTTGATACCGACCGACGAAGACGGCGCCGTGGTCGCAAAACGAATGATTGATAAATTCAACGAAAACTTTTCTCCGTATTACGCCATGTTCCTCAAAGAAAATATAAAAGAGGGGACAGCGATAAAAATCGCATCGCTCATCGAGCGCGAGGCCGCAGGACACAATGATATGCCGCTTGTTGCGGGAATCATTTGGAATCGGCTCTTGCAAAACATGAAGCTGGATATTGATGCGACTCTCCAGTACGCGCAAGGGAAAGTAGGGGACTTGTGGTGGGCGCCGATTCACGGTCCGGATGCGCGGAAATTAGAGTCGCCTTATAACACGTATCTGCACAAAGGACTTCCGCCTACCGCAATCTCAAATCCAGGATCAGCCGCGATTGAGGCGGCGCTTCATCCCGCAAAAACAGATTGTCTGTACTATCTCCACGACAAAACCGGACAGATCCACTGCACCAAAACCTACCCCGAACACCAGAGAAATATTCAACTCTACCTCTAGCGGTTTTTTCCGCCGCTTTGCTAAGTTCAGGTGATTTTTTCGGCTTCAAAAATGTCGCCTATGAGACAAAATTGAAGTCACCCAGATTGTGCCATATTTGCAATGAACATTACCGCTCTAATTTGACAGCACGGGGGGAAAACGCTATTATAAAGAAAGTATTTTTTAATATTATTGGGGTTCCAAATGAAAATTCCACAAATGCGACTGTCTGATTTTACCTATGAGGTTTTCCAAAAAATCGTGGATGTATACGATCGTGCGCGACGTGGCCGCGGAAGCTCTACATTAATTTCTCCCGAAATGTTGGGGAGAGGAATAGACGAACTTAAAATGCGGCGCCCCGTTGAGTGGCGTTTTCACGGCACAAAATTGTGGGTGGAGCATGTTCCGTTTTATGAGACCAACTCCGAAGAAATGCTGATACGCTTCCGGTTTGATGGCGATGAGGCATTGAGCAAAAAAGAAGCGAATCGAATTGAGGAAGTCTTCAACGGGGAGGTTACAAAATTTCTCACAACCCGAGGTCTTATCACTGGGAACTAAATTCCCGACCGTCAAAGTATCGGCGGTTTTTTTATTTCTTTTACTAAATCTCTAAAATCCCTTTTAGTGAATATCGCCGAGGAAGCGTAAAAATAACCGAGCGCGGAGGAAGGACGTAGGAATTCGCCGCTGTCTGAATCCCGACTCCGCTAGTCGGCGGAGAGGTTGAGTTCGGAGAATTACGTTATGTCCAACAAGAAGTGAGAGTTATTTTAGCGAGCGAGGATATGAACGAAAGGGGATTTTAGAGATACCCAACTTTCTTCAACCATTCAACATTTTCCCATTCCCATAATTTCTTTGCGCCCAAAAATGCCTCAAAGTCCTCTTTCCAGTAGGGGAATTCCTGGAGTTCAATACGCCCCTCGGTCTGCCCCCATTCATGCGTACAAGCCTGCATAAACGGGTTCCCGCGCTGGGTTTTGACCTGATGCTTGCCGCCCTTGCTTCGCAAGGTAGCTCCGCAATGGACACAGCGACGATCCTGGTCGATACGCAGTATCCAACGCGTCTCGAGACCCTTTACGGAATCCTTCATCGCCGCCAAGTACGCGGACGTTTGCAGGTTATAATCCCGATAAATTTCTTTGGAGGTTTTGATGTCCAAAATTCCCAATTTTCCGCCAATCAGCGCCACCGCATCCAGTGTGCCCGCGTACCGATGTTCATAATTCACCAAGCGGTGCTCCACGTATGCGGGATCAACCTGGATTTTGTTTGCAAGCATAAATTCCAAAAATGCTTTTACGGACGGCTGGATAAGCGAAGGGATTTCCGGTTTTTTTCCGACCAAGATTGCCTCCACGGCTTCATGGATCATCGTCCCTTCGGTGGCAGACTGATTTTTCACGCGTTCGCCCTCGGCAAAACTCCCCATGCGTCCATAAAAATGATAGAGAGCCGGTTTTGCCTTTATGTCCACGATCTTCGTGACGCGCGGATACCACGTTCCGTTTATGTTATAGCCGCTTTTTGTTTTAAAATCTTCAGGAGTTTTGTATAAATCCATTGTCAGATGTTTCCTTATCGTATCAGTATTTCAAAAACCTCTCAACGAACGAGTGTTGGTTTAAACACTGGGTCCCGGGTTGCTTAACATATTTAGGCTCATACACAAAAAACAGGGCTGAAATGGTCAATTTTGAGCCAAAAAGACTTATTCTGGACCTCAATCCGGTAGAGGAGTAGTCCTTGCCGGCTTTTATTTTAATCTAGTATCTGTCGCACAATATATCTTTTGCGACATGATATATATCTGAAATAAGCTCAAAGTTTGGCTATCGCCCACACCACAATCTCTTTCACAATATCGATTACGTATAAAAACAAACTCCCTATCGCTTTCACGATCTGCCGCAGATCGAATCCGATTTTTGACCGCATCCAGTCGTTTATTCTCTGCCACCACGATCCCGAGTCCCGCAGAATCTCCGCGGGGTTTCCTACCGCCCCTTTTACGCTCTGAATGGCCGCTTTGAGCTTCGGAAATTGGTTTAGGTCTATCTGTGTGCCTCGTGCTTTATTTGCAAAATCCTTAATCGGCTGCGGGATAATAGTTTGAAAATTAATATCGTTTATTTTCGCGTTTCCAGGAGGAAGGATTTCCGCAAAAAGATTGGGCGGTGTTTGTGCATAAGTAAATCCTGTACCTATAAGAATCATGCCGATTGTTATCGCCGCTATTTTCCCCATACTGTTATTATACAATAACTTTATTTAAAGATAAAGTGTGGGATCGATATGCCCGCCGATGGGCATTAAACCACATTGGCGCGATGGTTGCGAACCTTCCGGAACCCCTGCGCGCGCGGGCGAAAGCGTTTGATTCGCGAATACGGTGAAATGAAGATGGGGACCTGTGGCATATCCCGTGCGGCCCAAAAATCCGATAATCTGTCCCCTCTCAACCCGGTCGCCGGCATTCACGATGTAGCGGGAAAGATGACCATAGAGCGTAGCGAGTCCATTTTCATGTTTGATCTCCACAAATTTCCCGTAAGCGCCTTTCCGGCAGAATTTATCCTGATCTCCGGAATTGATCACAACACCTGACTCCGCCGCAAGAATCGGCGACCCCACGGGGACACCTCCTAGATCCACTCCGTTATGAAAACGTCCACGGTAATTCCGAAGCGCAAATGCCGTAGAGCCGTAGCCTTGAGTCAGCCGGGCACCCAAGACCGGCCACAGAAAAAGGCCCTTCCGCGCAATCGGTAACAGATTAGGATCGATGCTTTTCCGCAATACGGATTCGATTTTTTCAACCTCCGCGGAAATCTCATCTTGTACTTTTTCAAGCGCTGAAAGCTGTTGTTGATAGACGCGTTCGCGATTTTTTGTCTGTTCCAATAGCCGTTGACGCTCTTCTTTTTGGTCTTTGACGATGTATTGCTGGCCAACCAGCGTAATGCGTTCTTGTTCTTTGCTTGTTTTTTTCGTCCGCGCCTCGTCCAATTTATTATTCATCTCTTCCTGTAGTGAACGCAGGCGTCCCATATTCTCCGTAAGGGATGAGCTAAGCGATGAAATGGAGCGGATTTCGGAAACGGCTTCGCTCAACCGAGCGTTCCGTAAAATAGATGTAAGCGGATTTTCGTGATCCTTTTCCTGCAGTTCAATAAATAATTTTGCCACTGTCGCCTGCTGGTTCACGATGCTGCCATGAAGCCCCGTAATCTGATCGCCGAGCGATCCTATTTCATCTGAAAGTTTTTCAATATTCAGGCGACTTGCCTTGATGGAAAGATTTAATTGACCGATGTTCGAATCCAATACATTGATCTCGCGATTCAAGGAATTTTTGGATTGGAGCACGGTGTCTAAATTTTTCTGCACCACGTTTTTCTGATCCTGAATTTTTTGCAATTCCTCGGCTTTTTTCTGAAGCGAGTCGCGCAATGTCGTCGTGGCCCCTCCGCCAGAGGGCGGCACGGAAATCTGCGCGTACGTCAAAAATACGCCCGTGGCTGAAAGGATAATAGATAGCGCAATTAAAATACGAAGACTGTATAGAGGAATAGATTCCATGGCCTGATGATTTATACCGTTAGTTTCAGAAGCGCCTGATCGATACGGCGGAGAGATTCGTCCTTGCCTAAAATATCCAATAACTCGACCGGTCCGGGCGACGCTTCCGATCCGGAGAGAGCTACGCGCAAGGGCCACAAAACGTCTCCCCTCCCCTTGGCCTCCGCAAATGGCATGAGAACCGCCGTTAATTTTTCTTTTGAAAAATCGTGTTCGGGAACATCCTGAAGAATATCGCGCGCGCCGCGCATCATCTCTGCCGTTTTTGCCGGCTCGCTCCCCTTCCAGGCAAGAAGCGCTCCTGTATAACTCGGTAATTCAAAAAACATTTTTGCAAGTGAAACAAAATCCGACAGAGTGCGCATCCGTTCCCGCTCCACTTTCAAAACTTTTTTCACGAATGCCTTTTTGTAGAGCCATTCCGGCGGTAAAAAGGGCGCAAGATGGTGGATGAGGTTTTCGATGGGAAGATGTTTTATGTAATACCCATTCAGCCAGTTAAGTTTTTCCTCATTAAAAACGCCGCCTGATTTTTGAACCCGCTTGATTTCAAATTCTTTGACCATTTCCGCAATCGAAATGACTTCACGATCGACGAGAGGGTGCCAACCAAGCAAGACCAGAAAATTCAGGATGGACTCCGGCAAATATCCCCCATTTCGATAGGTGTCGATGGAGGTCGAAACGAACCGCTTTGAAAGTTTTTTCTTATCTAGGCCCAAAATAAGCGGCAGATGGGCGTAATGCGGAATTTTGAATCCCAGCGCCTCCTGGAGTGCTATCTGTTTGGGGGTATTGGACAAATGATCTTCACCGCGAATCACATGGCTGATCTCCATCTCTTCGTCATCCACGACCACCGCAAAGTTATAAAGCGGTTCCGTAAGACTTTTCGCAATGATAAAATCACCCGAAAGCGCCACGTTAAATTCGGTCTTCCCGCGCACTAGATCGGTAAAAGCGATTTTCTTGTCCGGAACGCGAAAACGGATGACCGCCGGCATGGTCGCGTGTTTCTCTTCTGCCGCTTCCGACGAAAGCGCCCGGCATCGGCCACTATACTTCGGCGACAATCCTTGGCTTAACTGCGCCTGCTGTTCAGCTTCTAGTTCCTCTTCTGTGCAAAAACAATAATATGCTTTTCGTTCATCGATGAGTTTTTGAAGGAATTTTCTGTAGACGGCTATCCGGTCACTTTGACGGACTTCTTTTTCGTCCCAATCAAGTCCTAACCACTCCAAACTCTTAAAAATCCCCTCTTCGTACTCCTTTTTGGAACGTGTCGTGTCGGTGTCTTCAATGCGCAATAAAAACTTCCCTCCTTCATGGCGGGCGAAAAGCCAATTAAATAATGCGGTCCGCACAGTCCCCAAATGCAGAGAACCCGTGGGAGAGGGCGCAAACCTTACTCTCACTACCATACACCTATTATAGGCATAGTTCGAGGATTTTGGCTACCTCCAACCGAGTAAAAGCACTTCTTTTGCAATGATTTCCGCAGCTTCTGGCGTGAAAAAATGTTTTGCCGCGTCGATCATTTTTTGCCGCCGTTCGGGCTTTTCGAGAATTTCCTTCAACTTGGCTGTGAAAAGATGGATTCCGAGATTATTTTCTTCGAAAACAGCCGCCGCGCCTGCAAGCGAATAGGCGTAGGCATTCGCTCTCTGGTGGTCGTTTGCGGAACCCGTAAGCGGGATTAGAATCGCCGGTTTTCTGAAGGACGCGATCTCGTAAATAGCTCCGGATCCCGCACGCGATAGGATAACGTCCGCCGCGGAAAATGCTTTGACGGTCTCCGAAAGCTCCAGATACGGAATCATTTTGTAGCGCACCCAGAGCGCAGCATCGATCGTTGCAAGCGCGGGAGTTAAAAAATCCTGTACAACCCTTGCGTTCGTGGCACCCACCTGATGATAAACCTGTGTTACACTCAAAATCTCCTTAAGATGTTCGGCAATAAACGTATTGATTTTCATTGAACCCTGCGAACCTCCGACTACCACCAAAAGAGGAAGTTCAGAATTGAATCCCAGGTTTTTTTTCGCGGTCATTTGTTCTGGGCGATCCTCCAAAAGTGCGGCACGGATGGGATTTCCGGTAAAGGCAATTTTTCTTTTTGGGAAAGATTCCGCGGCGGAAGAAAATGCAAGCGCAATTTTAGCGGCAAGATAGCCCGATAAACGATTGGTAAGCCCCGGGACGGCATCCGACTCATGAATGACGACCGGGATGCGATAGAACCAGGCCGCCAGGACAACCGTGAAGGCCCCGGGTCCGCCTTTCGAAAAAACAACATCCGGCATCTCGATATAGAGCCAAAAGAGCGACTGAAAAATACTGACAAAGAATTTCGGGATGTCAAACATATTCCGAATATCGGCGTAGCGCCGTATCTTACTGGATAAGATAGAGCGGATGCGGATTGCCCGATCGGTAAACTCTTTATTCAACGGGGAATGCGGGCCGATATATGAAAAATCAACCGGAGCCTTCGCTAATGTTTTGATTGTGTCCGCAACCGCAAGAAGCGGATAGATATGCCCGCCCGTTCCCCCGCCGGTGAGTGTAATGCGCATCATGTTATGTTCTCGTTCGATATTTTGAAATATTAACGACAATGCCCGCCATCGTCAAAAAAATCGTGAGTGCCGTGCCTCCATAACTCACAAATGGAAGAGGAACTCCGGTGATCGGAATAATTTTTGTCATGGCTGCGATATTGATAAATGTCTGGATTCCGACAAGGGAAACGAAGCCCGTCACAAACAACCGCCCGAACACGTCGGGAGCGTGGCTTGCGATGCGCAGTCCGGTGAGTAAAAGAAATAGAAACAACAAAACCAGCGCCACCGTCCCTGTAAAACCAAGCTCCTCCCCGATTACCGCAAAAATAGAATCCCCAATCGGCTCCGGAAGGGTCTTGAGTTTTGTGGTCGATTTCCCGAACCCCACACCGGTCGCTCCGCCCGATCCGATCGCCATCAGAATCTGGTTTATTTGATAGGATTTTCCGAGTGTATCGGTTTCCGGATGCAAAAATGACGTGAAGCGCTCTGACCGGTATGGCGTCACATAAATCAACGCTGCGACAACGCCCACGCCCACCAGAATTGCGACCGCGATATACCACCACTTCGCGCCGGCAATGAAATAAACAGCAAACGCCGCACCCAAAATAATGACGGCGATGGACGTAGCGGGTTGTATAAACAAAAGTCCCGCTGTGAGTCCCAAAATAAGCAAAAAGGGAATAAGACCGTTTTTGAGACTTTTCACTCGAGCGGCGTTCTTTCCAAGCCATGCCGCCAAAAAAAGAAAGAATGTCAGTTTTAGAACTTCTCCCGGCTGGAATGTGATGGGTCCCACGCTCAACCACCGCTCACTGCCTTTTGTACCGAATCCCAGGGGGGAAAAGACGAGGATCAGAAGGAGAAGGCTTGCGGCAAAAAGCCACGGCGCCCATTTTTCCCATCGGCGATAGTACACCATCATGCCGATAAAAAATCCCAAAAGTCCCGTACCGAATCCAAAAAGAAGCTGGTGCTTCAAAAAATAAAGACTGTCGCCAAAGCGGGCTTTCGCCATATCGGAAGATGCGCTCGTGAGCATCACAAAACCAAAGACGATCAAAAGTGCCAAGAGCACGATGAATACCAAATCGGGTGAGGATGCACGGGGGGTTCGTGTTGCCATATGCGGGTTCACGCAGTGCGTTTTAGAACTGCTCCGGACAATAAGCGTTGGGGAATGGAGTCCTTTAAAGCCCAACCGCCGTTCACAAACACATGCAGGGGCTTAAAATCGGAAGCGAGTACAGCGAGATCGGCATAATATCCTTCTTTCACCAACCCGCGCTGTTTGATACGATATTTCTCCGCTGGCAGTGACGTTGCTTTCTGCACCGCAGTTTCGAGGGGCATTAATTTCTTTTTCTCCGAGCGCTCAAAAAAGGTCGGAAATGCCCAATCATTGCGTCGGTGTTTATACCCCCCCTCCCTTAAACTAGCTCCGTTCGAAGCGATGATCGCTTGGCGATGCGCCATTGCACGATCGAGCGCACTCCCATCGATGTCGCTATAAAACAATGTCCCCAAAAGACGCGTCATGCGCATCAAGCGAAGCAATGCCTCCGGCATGCCGCAGTTCTGATTTTTCGCGAATTCTTCGATTGTTTTCCCTTCCAAAAAGCGGAACGATGCATCCTGCATGTGACCGATAATAATTTCCTTGCGCGCATATCGTTTAAAATATTCCAACAATCTTTCCTCACTCGCGCCCGAAAGAATTTGCTCGCGCATAACCGGCATCCCACCTTCTTGTAACCACTTCGGCAAAAACATATACATGGAAAGCGCGAGTGTTTCGAATGGATAGACATCAAAGTGGATGCGACTATCGGAAGATGTGCGTTCGATCGCCTCAAAGACCGTCTCATAGAGCGGGGCAAAACTTTGGCGCGGCTCCAAATGGCTGATCTCTGTATTGACTCCGGTTGTTTTCGCCACTGTAATCGCCTCTTCGGCCGCTTCCAAAATCCCCACTTCCGAATCCCGTAGATGTGTCGCATATACGCGGTCATAGCGAGCCGCGACCGCCGCCAATTTTTTTATTTCATACAGCGGTGTCCCGCGAGAATGCGCGTAACTTAATCCTGTTGAAAATCCGAACGCTCCTTCCTGAAAGGCGCTTTCTAGCAACCGCGCGAACATCGCAAGTTCACCCTCGGTCAAGTCGCGGAGCGTATCCCCGAGCATGCCGCGCCGTATTGTTGCGTGTCCTACCAGTGTTCCGAAGTTCACCCCGAGTTTATTTTTTCGAAGGATGGAAAGGAACTCCCCTACCGTGCGCCAGTTAATATTGATATGAGATGGGTCTCCCCATTTCATGATGGATTCCAGGGAATTTTTTAAAAGCGGGGCAAGTGACGAACCGCAATTCCCGCCGATAATGGTTGTAACGCCCTGTTTTAAAAAATCGCTCTGGAGAGGGTCTGTAAAAAGCGAAAGATAATGGTCGGAGTCCGTGTTGATATCCACAAAACCGGGCATCACAAACACGCCTGTTGCATCCACCGTGGTGTCCGCACGCTGTTTTGAAAGATCGCCTACCCGGATAATCTTGTCGTTTTGGACAAGAACGCTTGCGGGTCGCGCTGCAGCTCCGCTTCCGTCAAAAAGTGTCCCATTTTTTATGAGAATCGTTGCCATCTCTCTTTTATTATACTCCACCTAAAGAAAACGATAGAGGAAAAAAACCACTAACCCCACCGTGCTCATGACCGCCGAGATAATCCAAAACCGCATCGTAATCTGACTTTCGGGCCAACCTAAACCCTCAAAATGATGATGAATGGGCGTCGAAAGAAAAATTTTTTTCTTCCTGATTTTTTTGCTTATGACCTGTACGATCACTGAAAGGGATTCTATCATGGGGATAAACGCGAAAAACGGGAGTAGGAGCGCGGTGTTCGTGAGCATCGCCATCACTCCGAGTGTAATTCCAAGCGACATCGAGCCCGTGTCTCCCATAAAAAAACGCGCAGGATAAATATTGAACCATAAGAATGCCAGAAGCGCACCCAAAATGACGCCGTTCAGCGCGGCCAAATCATACCGATGCAGAACAAATGACACCACCGCAAGCGCGGCAAAAGCGAAAAAAAGTGTGCCTCCGGCAAGACCGTCCAGCCCATCCGCTTCATTCGCGGAAAATGCCGTAGCGGCGAGGATGAAGATAAAAATGGGGATATACCACCACCCTACTTCTACGCCACCGACAAACGGGATGTAGAATGTTGTCCACGAAAGCCGGAAATAGAACCACCATGCACCGATTGTTGCGACTAAAAAATAGAGTCCCAACTTTTGAACGATACTCAATCCTCCACCCTTCGGCCCCTTTCCCAAAATGCCGAACATGTCGTCCGCGAGCCCCACGATAGCGGAAAAGAAAAGCGCGGCGAGCGGCAAATATGTTTCGGCGCGGTTCACAAAATCAAAATAGGACGCGAACCCATCGAACAATTTTGCGAATATAAAAAAGATCAGCGCGAGCCCTACGATCGTTCCCCAGACGATGATGCCTCCCATGGTAGGGGTGTTCGCTTTTCCTTTGTGGAATTGGTTGAAAACAGGAGCGGTGATTTCATCGCGGATATTTTTTTTGCGCAGATTGAATCGCAAAAGAAAATGCGTGATAAATGGCGTAATAAAAAGCGCGGCAACAAAGGCGAGAGCGAATAGGATCAAAATGCGAATCGCTTCAAATACTTCCATAGTATCACCACTGATAAGCTTCCTCGACCCATTTTAAAATTTCGCGTGCGGTGCGCATGCGGTCACGACTTCCTAAAATAATCATCGCGATGCGCTGGTTATGGAACGAAAAGAGCGCTACGAGATTTTCCCGCGCGGCAGGCGATGTTCCGGTTTTCCCCCCTAAGAAATTTTTCTCCGTCACAAGCGGATCGATATTCTCGATCGTTTTGATTGTGGTTGAATTGAGCGGTTGTACGACCACCACTGGAAGTCGGGTCCAGCTGAAAATGTCGGGATGGCGTTCCACAATATATCGAACCAGTTTAAGAAGATCATTTGCAGTCCCCACGTTCGTGTCGGAAAGTCCCGAAGCATCTTTCAACACCACGCGGTTCATCGCGATGGCTTTCGCTTTTTCCGCAAGCTGCGACACAAACTTTTCCTTTCCACCGCCGTATTCTTCAAAGGCGACTGCGGCATCGTTCGAAGAAACCATGAGAAGGATTTTTAAAAGATCTTCGGCACTATAAACCTCTCCGCTTTTCAATTCTCCCGAAAATCCTTCCGTCTCGACCGCTGTTTCGCTGATCGGAATTTTTTTGTTGCTCCCCATATCTTCCAGAACCGTGACGGCTGTCAACAATTTTGTGAGCGATGCCATGGGCCATTCGGTATAGGTATTCAGCCGGAAAAACGGAAAATCGGTGTCGAGCGACTGTACTAAAAGTGCTTCCGCATCCACCCGAGGATCCAGAACATCCCATTTGCGACGCGGAAATTGAGGATCCGCCGCTACGGAAGCGCCTACGGATGCGCGCAGATCGAAGGTTGTGTTTTGAACGGTTCGGGGCTGGCCGCTATCCGAAACGGAGACATTATCCGCCGCACTGAAGGCGGGCGCAGAAATCTGCGTCCGTGTAATCGCAACGGAAATAAGAATGATAAGCACCAAAAGCAGTGCTTGTATGCGCGTGGTCATCATGCAGCTGGAGAAATTGGATCCGCCATCGAAACATTCTCGATGGATTGCGACTCAACCGACTGTGCTTCAAAGCGTTTGAGAATGGTGTGGAAATGATCGAATTCCGGCAAATCGCCTGTTTTTTCAATCCCCATATGCTTTAGAAAAGCGAAGCTGGGCCGATAGGAATACATATTCCCCTCCTGATCGCGATCAATAAGTCCTCGCATCACAAGATTCCGCAATGTGAAACTGGAATTCACCCCACGGATATAATCCACCGTAGAACGCGGCAAAGGACCCAAGTACGCAACCAGCGCCAGCGTCTCGAGAGTTGCGGGGGTGAGATTTTCACGAATTTCCTCTTTCAATACTTTTTCGCCGATGTCTTTGAGCTCGGATTTTGTCACTAGCTGGACCATGTCGTCTGAATGTAGCAAGGCGACACCGCGGGAACCGCTATTTTTTAGTGCCGCCTCCCACTCGAGAAGCGCCGCTTCACACTCATCTTTTTTGATCCCCAGCACGTTCGCCATTTTTTTTATCGGAATCGGCTCTCCGTAATAAAAAAGAAGCGCCTCCATTTTTGCGTGCAGATCCAGCCCCGGTGTCATATTTTTTTCTTCGTCCATAAAAACAACAGTTTTATTTTACGTAACGGGAGACTTTTTCGCAATCGTGATAGCGCCGAACTGCGCGTCCTGTACCGCGTGCACAAACTGGTCCTTGATCAAATGGAGAACAGCAAGGAAGAGCACTACGATCTCCTCGCGCCCCTTTCCTTTCTGAAGCGCATTGAATTGTGTGGGTAGTTCCGTAAGCCGCGCGAGCACTTCCTCGATTTTCTGCTTCAAGTGCAAAATTTCCCGACGCACGGTTGCCGTGGGGCGGAATACTTTTTCCAGCTCCCCTACCATGCGTGCGAGCGTATCGCGTAAAAATTCCGGCCCCATATTCGCCGGAGGATAAAAAATAGGTTCCGTTGTCATTAAAAATTCCCGCGAAAACATCTGTGATGTTTCATCCCATGTGGAACGAATCATCTGATGCGTCGCTTTGAGTTCGTGATATAACTTGAGCCGTATCTCCAAACTTTTAATATCGGTTTCTTCTTCTGCGGTCAGTTGGAGCGACGGCAGGAGTGCTTTGGATTTGATAAGAATGAGCCGCGATGCCACCACCAAAAAATCCGCCATGGATTGCTGTGCAAACGCCTCACCTTCAAGCGTTTTGATGTAGTTCAAAAAATCCGCAGTCACGTCCGCCAAACTTAACTGCGTAATTTCAAGCTTCTTTTCCTCAATTAATTCAAGGAGTTTTTCGAGCGGACCCTTAAACTGTTCGTTTTTGACCTCGTAGGGAGCCATTTCTTTAATACTATACTAACCTGCGTAGAAACCCAAAAAATAAGCTCCCATACCAAGCAATGGTACGGGAGCGGGGTCCTTGATGCGGCGATAAATATGCCTATTGGCACGGGGTTTGGTTACTGGCTGAAGAATTTCAGCAAGAATGCAAACCGAAATCGAGATGCGCCGTGATCAAGGAAAAAGGTGGGGTGGTTGGGGTCACGGGAGCGATATTATTCCATCCGGTTAAGATTGGCGGAAATGTACACGCCGGTGTACTTATCGATTGCTCCTGCTTAGCACTATGCTTTGCGCCATGGGGTCACATCGGTACCGGTATCCGACTATGGACGCCAACCACCCACATTCAATGCACTAGTGTTCAGTATACTTCCCTCTCATTCATTTGTCAAATCACCGTCATTGACGGACTGGTCCGCCTACCTTACCCGTGGCGGATAACCAACACATCCCCGTCCTGCACGATATAATCCTTCCCCTCCAAACGGAGCCAGCCCTTTTGCTTTGCCTTATTCCATCCGCCGGCTTCCAATAGTTTTTGCCAGTTCACAACTTCCGCGCGGATAAAATTATGCTCAAAATCCGTATGAATGGTCCCCGCCGCCTGCGGTGCTTTGTCGCCGTGCATAATCGTCCACGCTCGCGTTTCGTCTTCTCCTGTCGTAAAAAAACTGATGAGATCCAGAATTTCGTATGCTTTTTTGATGAGCGAATCGAGCACAAGCGTGTTTGCCAGATTCACGATCACGTAATCCGATTTCTGTCCCTTAATATAGATTTTAATCTCATCCGTTACATCACTTTCTTCGCCATTTAATAAAAAAATCTGCTTTTTAGCGGTTAATAACTGGAGTTCTTTTACGATCGGCTCATGCACAAAATCGGATATAAAATTCCCCCTCTCGATCTCTGATTTTACCCCTTTCAAAATTTCAACGTCTTTGAGCGCCCTTTTATCCCCCGTTCTGCCTTGCGCTTCCGCCTTACCCAAACGGCGTTCCACCGTGTCCAGATCTTTAAGCCCAAGCTCTGCCTTGATGATCTCCATATCGCGGATGGGGTTCGTTGTACCTTCTACGTGCGTTATATCGCTTCCCCCAAAACAGCGCACTACTTGAACAATCGCTTTACAGTCGCGGATGGTCGCCAAAAACTGATTGCCGAGCCCCTCGCCTTTGTTAGCCCCCTTAACCAGCCCTGCAATATCGTAAAATTCCACAACCGCCGGAACCACTTTTTTAGACTTTTCGAGCTCCGCCAGTTTGGAAACGCGTTCGTCGGGTACGGTTACTACGCCTACATTCGGATCGATTGTTGCAAACGGATAATTGGCGATATGCACTTCTAGTTTTGTAAGCAGTTTAAACAGCGTGGATTTCCCCACATTCGGTAGTCCTACAATTCCTATTGACAATTTCATATCTTTATTTGTATAATGCCCACAGTAATTTAACTTCATCTTACAGGAAAGGGAACGGGTTGTGAAATTCTCTGAATGGTTCGAAAAGCTGTTTGAGACGAAAGATGATTGCTTGGCGACAAAAGCGGATGTAATTATCGCTATCGGAACGGATGTTTCTGCTGATGGATGGTTGCCCAGCCCCCAATCACAGGCAATCGCGATAAAAACGGCAACGCTCTATCAAAACAGGCGTGCGGACACTATTATTTTTTGTGGTGGCTACGCCACACGCGGATTAACAGAAGCAGAACGAATGTGGAACTGTGTAAAAAACAGGGTTCCGTTTCCGTCGGGACGTTACACCACGGATGGACAATGTTTTTTAGAAACGAAAAGTACTCGTACCTATATGAACGCGGACAATACGCTCGCGATCATGAAAGAAAACGGCTGGAAATCCGCAATTATTGTAGCCCAGCAGTGGCACGCACGTCGTGTTCGAGCAACGTTCTGGCGACGCTGGAACAAACGACATAAGTTTTTCTGGCGTAAAAAATGCACCGGACCGTATCAAATAGCTGTTGTGAAAGCACGCTCGGAATATACCGGCAATAATTCTCAAAGCCGTTTGGGAACGTTCTGGAAATTTTTCCTCACGTGGGATACTCCTGCTTTTATCCTGTCGTGGTTGAAAGGATGGTGCTAGAAGATTGCCCCCTCACAAAAGGGGGCTTTTATTTGACATTAAATACTACGAGGCGCACACTGTAATTAGTTTCTTTTGTTAAAATCCTAGAGAGTAGGCCATGGATGCTCTGAAACAATTTTGGGAAAGTTTTGATATCTTCTCCGAACTCATTACTCTCGTCACGGTTGTCATTGTGGGACTTCTGATCTCACCTCGATGCTGTAAACTAATGAAACTTCCTACCAAAACCTCCAGCGATGAACCGGAATAATCCCTACCTCTGTGGGGATTTTTATTTTTCGATATAAAACCTATATTTCTTTTTCGCCCATACTCGACCGGCATACTCTACTCCAATGCGCGCTACGCGCTTGATCTGTGATTTTTGAATGCGCTCCTTTCTATCTTCAATCCATAAACCACTTTGGCGGTTTGCGAGTTTTGTATTGAGTGATTTTCCGATCTTGAAAAACTTTGTGACGCGCGCGGTACCGGTTATTCGCCGATTGGCAGATTCCACACCCCGAATAAGAACCGCTGCCGGGTGGCCAACTTTTCCGGTGACGATATTCAGCATCCAGTGCATGCCGTATGTAAAATAGACGTACCAGTACCCCGCCGGACCAAACATCACCGCGTTGCGATGTGTCTTCCCCCGCGCGGCGTGCGATGCTTTGTCATGCGGACCGTCGTAGGCCTCGACATCGGTGATCATCGCCGCAATAACTCTTCGACCGTATTTTCGGCATAGATACATTCCCAAAAGCGACTGTGCCATTCGTACTGTCGGTTCTTCGAAAAACCGCGACAAAAGGATGCTCTGTTTTCCTGTTGACTTCCGCACACTTCAATTTTAAACTACAAATAGGTATTTTAGAAACTTCCCAGAAAGGAGTTGGATGGAACGACGCGAATGGACCCCGAAAACCGCGCTCATCATTCTTTTGATTTGCGCGTGTATTACGTCGATTGCTACTGCATTATTTCAATGGTTTGATCTTGATGCTGGCATTCTATGGATATTCTATGCTGTGGTAGCGCTCGCTATTTTCCGGAATATTAAATTTCCGCCTAGTGGATCTTCCGGTCACGGCCCTCCGCCTGCTATTTAAGTAAATCCTCCGCATATGCGGAGGATTTTTGTGTTTTTAGAGAATCTGTCCGAATTTTTTCTGTAACGGATATCCATCGCATCCATTCCGGATAAAAGTTACAAGCGCAAAGCTGTATTTTTCGATTAACCCCTGTTGCTGTTTTCTTGCCAATCCCACAGCCATGGCGTACTCAATAAACTCCCCGATAGGACTTAAAACCGTCTGTCAAAACGACATTAGAATCAATCGTCTGCCGAGCAAATATAAGCACGCTATCAATCATATTGCGTATCTGCGGAGGAGCTGAGGAAAAACAAGATATTCTAAGATGCAGAAGCTTAAGATGTAAGTCTTCCAACTGCTTTCGCGTTTGACGTAAACCTCCGATTTCATGCTCTCGGCGAATGAGTTCTAAAACTGCTTCCTGTTGTGTTCGGTCTAGAACCTGGCCGGGCTCCACTGCAGATTTATTCCCCTCTTTTGTAACCCGATCAACCTTCTTGTCTGTATCCCCACACCCCGTCAGAAACCACAGCAGAAATAACGTACTGAGTCCGATAATCAAGATCCACAAGCTGGATTTACAACGCATAACCTATCTCCTATGACGTTTAAAGAAAACTGTTTCTAGAGTACCGCTCGCCATGCCAGACGTCAAACGATAACCCCTTTGTGGGGATTTTATAGCAGTTGCTGGACTTCACGAAGTATCTCCTGCGGAACAGGGTCGCGCTCGGGACTCTCGCCCGGATAGCGCCACGCCGTGATGATTTTTATGCGCGCATTGTTGGGTTGCCATTTCTTGAACGGCGTTTCTTCCGTTCCCAGTTTCTTATTGATCGTTTCCTGCTTTTTCTCCAGTCGATACATCACCCACAACTCCTGCGGATGTTTGCCGTCGGATTTTTGCATCACCGCGACCGTGTCGGGCGCAATACCTTCTTCGGTGCGCTTCGGATACCGGATAATGCGCTTAATCCGGCTCTCCGAGAGTCCGTAATACTGCATCTTTTCGAACACATGGTGTGTCCAGGAATACCGCGCGTCATCCTTCGGAATCTTCATGGTTAATCTCTAACGGGATTCATGATCTTACTTCCGTTCGTAGATGCCGGTAATCGAGGTCTTCGCCAAAATATGCCCCGCGATCGCATCTTCAAGTTCCGCACGCTTTGCGCCCGCCGCCAACGTTAATATTGTATCGAGCGCATAGAGCGTAAACCGATAGTGATGAGGATCGTTTCCCCGCGGCGGACACGGGCCTCCCCATTTAGAGTGTCCCGCGCCGCTTAGGCCTTGAAAGGCGCCCGCAGGAATACTGTCCTCCGACAGGTACTGGGTTTTTCCGTCGATGTTCCATACAAGCCAATGATCCCAAACTCCGCCGGGTGCATCGGGATCATCCACAATCAGCGCAAAGCTTTTTGTGTTGGGGGGAGCATCCCGGATTTCCAAAAAGGGATTTACGTCGTCTCCGTCGCAGGTGTGACGCGCGGGAATAATTCCACCATCCTTGAACGCAGTACTTTTAAGCGCAAAATTTCCCATGCACCCACTATAACAAAAACCCCTTGGTATCCCAAGGGGTAAGCGTTAATCATCTACCACGCGAAACTGTGTGGCTCGTATCCCGGTCGGATCTGCGCGCACGAATTCGAATAACTTCAGCATGTCGGGAATTGAAATCCCTACGCATCCTTTTGAGATCGCCTGGCCGATGGTTTCACTGCATGTTACGGAGTGGATACTAAATCGCTCTTCTCCTTCTGTTTTCAGATGGCGCCGTTCCACTATTTTACGGGGCAGAAAAATGAAATCATAATGCAACATCAGTGCGCGCATTTTCTTATAATTCACGCGAACCTTGCCACCGGCACACTCTGCCGAATCCACCAGTTGGCCCTGCTTCGGTCCAGGATCCACAAACCGAAAGATGGGGCGGTTCCTCTTTTCGCCGATGTACCCACATCCGAGCGGCGTAGGAAAGTTTCTTTTCCCCACGCGGACAGGAGCGGCAAAAACAATGGAATCGTTTCTTACAAACTCCAAAAAACGGCTTTTCCGATGAATAACAATCGTTCCGTATCCACCCGCCTTTGCGACTTCACACAGCGCAACAAAAACCAGAACGCAAATAACATACATCCGCACTCTTCGCCACATATCTTCCTTTCCCGCCAGTTTTTAAATGTAATAGAACTCTTATAATTATAACTGATTATGGCGCTCGCAATCTACCGAAAATATCGTCCCACAACGTTTGAGGATTTATTGGGGCAAGAAATCACCGTGCGGATTTTGAAAGAAGCAGCTCGGCAAGACAAGCTGGCGCATGCGTATTTATTTGCGGGTCCGCGCGGCACGGGCAAAACGACCACTGCGCGCCTTGTCGCAAAAATCGCGAACTGCGAAAAACGCGCGAGTGATAAAAAGTTCAAAGAGATCGGGGAACCGTGCAATCTATGCGCCGCTTGCAAAGCTATTGATGAGGGCCGCGCTCTGGACGTAATCGAAATTGACGCCGCAACCAACCGCGGCATTGATGAAATTCGGGAACTGAAAGAAAATATCCGCGTTGCTCCTTCCCTGCTCCGCTATAAGGTATTTATCATCGACGAGGCACACCAACTTACCAAGGAGGGCTCTAATGCGCTTTTAAAGACGCTCGAGGAACCGCCCGCGCACGCGCTTCTTATCCTTGCAACCACGGATCCCGAAAAATTATTGGCAACGATCGTATCGCGTACCCAGCAGTTTTATTTCAAACGCGCTCCAGTAGGTCAGATCGCCATAAAATTAAAACGTATCGCGCAAAAAGAAAAAGTGGAGATAACGCCTGACGCGCTTGAGTTGGTTGCTTCTTCCGCCGAAGGTAGCTTCCGCGACGCCGAATCCCTATTTGACCAGCTCATCGCGTTCGGCGATCAGAGAATAACGCTTTCGGATGTGGAATCCATGATCGGCAAAGTCGGCTTCGATACGCTTTCTGCGTTTGCGGAACTCCTTTTCCGGAAAAAAATGCCCGAAGCCATCCACGAACTTTCCCGTATTTTTGATGGTGGCCACAACATCGTGCAGTTCACAAAAGACCTGATTGAGTACGTCCGGCGTGTGGCGGTATTAAAATATAACCCACGTATGGTGGAGATGTTCAAAAACGAGCTGATGGAGGAACATATCGGAAAAATGATCGAACACGCGAAACTTTTTACTGACGCGCATCTCACACTCCTAAAATCGCTTATCCATGCCTATTCCCAGATGCGCTATAGCCAGTTTCCGATTATTCCGCTCGAAGTGGCAATTATTGAAACGTTAAAGTAGGATAAATATCGTTTGGGGGGTGGTGTAAAGGTAGCACGTCAGGCTTTGAACCTGAAAATTGGGGTTCGACTCCCTGCCCCCCAGCACTTAGTTTTTCTTAGCGAAGAATGAGTTTAGAAAAACAAGCGCTCCGATTGATCCGCCGGCTGGCGGAGAGCATCGGAGCCAACTCGTGATAGGTTATCCCGCTCGAGACGCGTCGAGGGAAATTTACTGTGATTTTTTGTCACAGAAGTGTAAAATCAAATTGTTATGGACGCTCCAAACAAAGGTAAAAATAACGGCGGCATAGTCTATATTTTGACTAATGAGGCAATGCGTGGCTACATCAAAATTGGAAAGACAACAACCTCCGTCGAACAAAGAATCTTGGAACTATCTCGGTCATCAGCGGTTCCGTTACCGTTTGAGTGTTATTACGCCGCTCGCGTTTCTGATATGAATGATATTGAAGAAGCACTCCACGATGCTTTTGGGGATCATCGCATAAACCCAAGAAGGGAATTTTTTGACATCGCCCCAGAACGCGTTGTGGCTATTCTTAGACGTTTTGCAACTGAGGAAGTAACCCCTTCTCGTACGGCAGGCATAGAATCTAGAGAAGATGCTGTTGCGCTTGAAAAAGCAAAGAAAAGAAAGTCCGCTTTTAACTTTAAGATGTTGGATATTCCAGCTGGTACAGAGCTGAAATTTATACGCGATGAGAAGGTTACGTGCAGTGTAGCTCCAGACCAAAAACACGTGATTTTTAAAGAAAAAGAAATGTCCTCTTCTGAGGCTGCAGCGCAAGTGTTGGGAAGTAAATGGTGGCCCGCAGGATCAGATTATTGGACATATGACGGTGAAATTTTAAGTGAACGACGGATACGTCTGGAAGAGGGCGATGAACCCTCAGAGGCCGAAATTGATGCTGCTGGCGATGCTTGGATACAAAACCAGCTCGATCAAGAAAGAGGGAAATAATTTTATGCACAATTCAACTCCCTACAAAGGCAAACCAACTTCCGAATGGCTTTCCATCACAAAAAATCTTATTGAAGCACATCCACTTAATTCAAAGGATATTGTTTCAATTGTTCAAAGATCCTGGGATCAAATATTCTCGGGTAAAATTGGTGGGGTAATTAAAATCGGAGAAGAAATTACCTTAACTCCTCAAATGGTGGGTAATTTTTTGCATGTACTTGTAGCTCATAACTTATCCACAGAAGCACCAAAATTATGGAGAATAGAAGCTACAACCGATGAAAAGGACATTGTTTATATACCTGATAGTTTCTTCTCATTTGAAATGAAAAGCTCTTCTAGTAAAAATGATATTTATGGTAATAGGAGTTACGGACAACAATTAACAAACGCTAATAGCAAAAAAAGCGAAGGATGGGTACTATCTCTCTGTTAATTTTACAAAGCCAATCAAAGGTGAGAAGTCGTATATAACAAAGATAAAGTTTGGTTGGCTAGATCACACAGATTGGATAGCTCAAACAGCCGCAACTGGTCAACAATCAAGACTTACTCCGGAGGCGAAAAAGCAATCGTGGCTTACGGGTACGCCAAGAGTGCTACTCCCATAAAGAACTTCCCGCGCGGGAGTTTTTTGTTATACTCAAGACATGAAAAGAAAATCACTGGGCGACGTCCTTGAAATTGACGACGTAGAATATCTCATTACCGCCGATGCACTTGAGGCGCTAGCGAAAGATGCGGAATTAATTCCTTTAGTAAGGCTTTTCGATAAAGAAATATTTATGATTACGAAAGAAAAACTCGAAAAGACTCCGGTGATTGATCACCTGGATCGAAAGTCCTGACTTTTTTGCGGGCATAGCTCAAGTCGGCCAGCCACTCTACATAAAGCAGGTCTATTCCGCCCGTTCGAATCGCTCCATCTCCCATACTTCCTCGCCGATATGTTTTTTTACCGACTCCAGATCTTCAAGGAGTTTTCTCTCGCGCTTTTTTTCTTCTTCCGCAAATGTTCCTTTCAACCTTAACCGGTGAATTACGGCGAGTTCCGATTCGATATCGCGGCGCACAATCGCAAATCCGCGTCGGATGGACTCTTCCGCCTCTTTTATCTTTTGTAAAAGCAAACGGCGCTTTTTATGTCCTGCGCGAAAATGGTAAAAAATAAACGCAACAACTCCCAATAAAATCAGAAGGAGCACCAACGAGATAACCAGGTACACAACCTCCGCGCTGAAACGGGACGCACCCAGATGCAAGGATGTGCGCGAAACGGTCAGTTGAAACTGGGGACTCGGCGGACTTAGATCATTTCCTATTTTCGCCTGCATCCATAACAAATACTTGCCCGCGGCTAAAAAGGTTGGATGGGAATAGAACCAGTTGCCTACTTTATCGGCGGTGACGGTTTCGCTTAAAACCTCCCCGCTCTGCGGATTTTGAAGATACACAATTACATCACTGCGCGGCGCTTCCGTTTTACCGCCGATGTAGAATAGCTCTTCATCCGAAACATCTTTTGAAAAAACGTTCACAAGTGGCGGAGCAATCGGGGAATCGGACTGCGCATTTGCAAATCGCCCCCACATAATAAACGAGCCAGCGATCAGGAGAATAAGAATGGCTTTTGCATACTCTTTTTGTTTCGCCTTCAACTGCGCCATACGGTCTTTAATAATCGGGTCATCCAAAATATTGGAATTTAACTTAAAATGTGCGTGATGATGACTACGCCAAACTTTCCACGCAATCCACCCGAACAAAACCAGTAGCACGCCGATGATCATCCACAAGGTTGCCCATGAAATCGTGATGACCCCGCCCTGAACCAAAAGACCTTCGCTGTTTACAAACTGAAATATTGAATTCACCATTTCAAGCCGGAGCGTGGAGTCGGTGATGTTCCCCGCATGATCCGTTACGCGCACAATTACGTCATAGTTTCCAAGCGCCAGCTCCGGCATATAAGGACTGGAGGTTTCGATAAAAAACGTTTGGTCGCCTCCGTTCACATTCGGTTTCAAAATAGAATTTTGCGCGTTGGTGAGGGAGATGATTTTTATTTCATAGTGATCGACGCCGGATAAATTATCGGTGGTAATGAAAGAAAGGATGGGTTTGGTATCTGACGTACGCCGACTCGGGGAAACTTCGATGGGGAATTGCGCCGGCGGAGTCGCATCTATTTTTACCGCGTAATGCGTGGCACCTCCCCATACGCCGTCCCGCAGTGTCTTAATGTGAAAATAATAGACACTGTCCGGAACGTTTTTAAAGGAAACACTCCGCCGCGTGCCTTCAGAAATATCGTCCGGAACATCGGTCGGATTCCGGTTGAGGATATAACTTACCTCTCCTACCGCTTCGTTATTCCCTCCCCAATTGAAAGAGATATTGTTGGAGTTGTACCACCTCTCCTGATCCGGATGCGTGGGAGAAACAACGATTGGACCTTCTGGCGGTGGCAAGGTCAGTGTATAAATCCCGTTCGTGGTTTTATTCAAAATATCCGTTCCGCGTCCGTCATTCAGCAGTACGCGAGATTTGTCGGAAAATTTGATAAGAACCGTTCCGGCCGATTTTACACGGAACGTTACGGTAGAAATAAGACCGGCGTCCGTATTGATGCCGGGCGCGGGAACGACTCCTTGAAAATGTAGTGAACCCTGCGCGTTCGAAAACGTAGGAGCCACCATCCACACCTGAATGAAAGATGAAGCGGCGGACGGTGAGACCACTTGGAGTTTATCGGGAGGAAACAAAATTTCCGCATCTACCGCGTTAATAAAATGGTCGGCGGTATTCAAATAAAACGAAATACTGAACGTGTTCCCTACCGTAAAAGAACCCGAAGCGGGCGCGATATAAAGAGAGGCGCCATTTTTAGTATCCGCTCCAAATGAAATAGCCGGTAGAAAAAAAACGACGCTAAATACAATGAGGAATACCCTGCCCCAGAACTTCATTGATTCCATAATAACACAAGCAACTGGTGGTGTACTAACCTCTTTTTTGTGCTCTGTAAAACCGTCTTAATCCCCACAAACCTACTGTGATGAGCAGAAAAATGCTCGTTCCCAAAGCCCAAAGAGAAGAAACCTTCTCCGCTTCTCCGTTTCTCGGTGGAAGCTCTACTACTCTTTCATCCCCCGCAAAATCAACAGCGCGAACATAAATATAACTTTTAAGCGTCTGATCTAAAAGGATGACGGGGCTCGTTGCTTGATTCCAAACCTTCTCCCCAATCCCTTGCATGCGTCGAGGAGACTCTGCGATTGCATACGACGCTACTCCGCTTTCTTTGTCATGAGTTTGAAATACAACAAACCATTTCCCTTCTGCCACTGTTTCGTCCCTGCTAATTTTAGGTATAAAACTTTCCGGAGGATTTTTGTCGGGGGGAATACTCTCTGTCGGCAACACAAGAGTATAACTCGGTGAATCTACGCGAACCGAAATAATGCGCGGTCCAAAAGAAATGGCAGTACCCTTTCCGTCGTTTAAAAATACCTTTGTCGCTTCCGTACGTATTGTGCCCAGCCCCCGCTGTACTGCCTCAAAAACGAGTGTAAATAGTCCCCCTGGTAATAGCCCCGTACGGTAGGGGTCTTGCACGCCAAGAAACCCCCCCGAAAAAATACCGCCCCACTCCACCGTATCGCCACCCGAAAGACGCGGCGAAACAATCCACGCGCTCACCATAGAACCTCCGGTTTCCACTCGCACCAAACGAAAAAGATCCGATGGGAATACAACACGCCCTTCTGTGGCGTTAATATTTTGCTGTTCAGGATCGAGCGCAACCTTAACACGTAACACACCGCCTACCTCCGTGCTAGACGCGGAAGAATCCAGCGCAACACTAGCTGCATATACCGAAGAACTCGAAAAAATGGCCAGTGCGCCCATAAAAACGATGCCAATATATGATAGTTTACTCATAACATTATCCGGTCCAATAAAAAGCGAGAATGCTAAAATCTGCCATTGTGATTTTTCCGTCTTTATCAAAATCAATTTTTGAGGGCGGCGCCAAACGTTGATACCAGTATGCCAGAATAGAGAAATCGGTAATATCAACGTGTTTATCTCCATTCATATCCCCTTGTGGCACGCCAGAACCGGAAACGATGTTCTTCGTTTCTGATCCTACGGAAAATTGAACCATTATACTGTCTGCACTCATTTCTTCCGAAAAACGGCTCTTTGTGCGAATGGCATAGTTCCCGTTTTTCAAAGCGGAAGTGCCAACGGAATAGATGTAATTCCCTTCCGTATCGGAAACTACAGTGAATGCTTTTTCCGTGTCGGACAAGAACGAAATAATAACCTCGCTATTAGGAAAACTCTTTCCCCGAACGGTTACATTGTCTCCGCGACGTACTTCACTGCGATCAATCGCGATCGTGGGTGAAAGAAAAATATTTGCCACATTCGTGACAGCACCCGGCGTTACCACAAGAGAAAGCGAAAACAAACCGGAGTGCATCTCTTGGTTATCTTCCGCACTCACCCCAAAAAGATATGTCCCTTTCGGCAACTCGCTCATCAAAAATCGAAATTGTGCATCATTCCCCGCAATCGTTGTGGTCGCCACACTGCCATCTTTTAACAAGTGCACGCGACTGCGCGGATAAGCACGTCCCGTAAAAACAACCGTACCTTTTGCTGTCGTGTCCAAAACAACTCCTACACCACGCGGCGCGGGCAAGGAAACTCCGGACTCGTCGTTATCGTTTGAATCGACACAATCACTGTCCGCAGGATAGTCAATCGCGCCATCGCCGTCATTATCACTGCCGTCAGAACATTGCGGCATGGTGACCGTGACAGAAATAATCGCGGTGGATGCAGAGGCCGGCAAGGAAAAATAAATTCCGTTCTGTGCGATAAAAAAACCGAACGCTACCATCGCGACTAGGATGAACGCATAGATTCCCCCAAAACGAATTTTATGCACCTTTTCGTCTTCGGATGAACCAGATCGCCCCGATAAGAAGGACAAGAACGCCGCCACCCAATTCTGCATACAATGTGTAATTTACCTTTTTCTTTTCGAGAACATTAAAAATCGTTCGAAGCTCTTTTACGGAATTTCCATCGCGATATAGATTCACCGAGCCCCAATACTCTCCCCTGCTCAACGCGATATCAATGGGGAATGTAAGCGTAAATGTTTTTGTCTCAAAGGGCTGAATCTCTGGAATGTCTTCTGCCTGCGCGAACCCCAACCGTATTTCGCCATATTTATCAAAGAGATCAAACGTGGCGCGTTCCGGGGCAATCGGCACATTCCCGGTGTTTTCGATCGTTACTTCTATCGCAGGATCGTCACCCTCGTGAACGTCTAAAATATTGATTTTCCTAACATTGAAATCCGCTACTACATTTTCCCCTACCGTAAAATTGATATCAATACGAGCGCCTACTGAAATCGCAATTTGTTGTCCTTCTGCACGTTTCGGAACCGTATTAATACGCAAAAAACCTTTATAACTGCCGAAATCTGTGTCTTTCGGTACCGTAACCGCCACTTTGATGGGGAACTGCTGGACACCTGCGGGAATAATAAAACTTTCGCCTTTATCAACCGTGAGCCAATCTTTGATTTTAACCGGTAGATCGAATTCCGCTTTCACTTCAAGATCTTCCGTTGGCTGGCCTTGAACGAGATAAATCACCGTTTCAAAACGCGAACCTTTCACCAAGCGGGAATTGGTGACAAACGGAGGCGACACACCAAAAGCACCGGCAGAAAATGGCAATGCAAAATAAAGAAGGCTGACGAAAGACAAGAGGACGACGGGCTTCTTGAAAATGGCCATAATCCCCATTCTACATGAACCCTATATTAATTGGAAGAATAGACTGCGGTGAATGTATTGGTTCCCGTATAAGAGCCCGCTACTTGTCCGTTCGGGATCGCAATACCCCAGAATGTCCCTTGCGTGGAAGGAGTAGAAGACGATGTGGCTTTTACGATATTAATGTCGCGTGCGGTTGCTGTCGTTGAAAGATTAAATGTTAGCGACGCGTAGGTCACCGAAGATGTGGCATATTTTTGCTGTGTGGCATTAATGGTATTACTACCATCCGTCATATTTGTTCCGGAAAACTCCGAATCAATTTTGAAGTTTCCTGTATTCGTGACAGTGGCGGTTTGGTTCGAAGCGCCCGTATCCGCGCCTGCGGCGACCGAGCCATAACTAATACTTCCCGTAATGTTTAAAGCATAGAGAGAATTAAGTTCGGTAGCGGCGGTCGACGTCGCGGTGGAACTGGCACTTGCAAAGTCGCTTGCTTTCACAAATGCCACCCACCACTGTGTTGGAAATGTAGAACTGGCGTCGGTAGCTTCCGCAAAGTACTGCATCGGGACCGTTCCTGAAGCATTACCGGATGTATCCGTACCTCCCGTACACGTACCGCCGGTGTCCACAAGTGTGATACTTCGATAACAATTACTGTCGTCCGCAGTACACGATGATGTTGCCGCAACGCCCGAGCGATACAGAACCGCGCTAATAGTTCCGCTTGAAAACACGTCACTGCATCCGTTCCCATCACTGATCGTTGCGGTTATGGTAACGGTTGTCGTTGTATTTTCCGTAAGCGTGATAGGATCGGAGCTGATGACAACGTTAGAAACTGCCGGTGTGGCGTTCACAACGGATACGCTCGTACCTGAACTGTCCGCTGATACCAATTGCAAGTGCAAGAAAACACCTAAAAATACGGCAATAAAAGCCGCCGACAGGAGATAAGAACGAAACAGAATAGAGGAAATTTTCATGTCTTCAGTATACCACACTTTAAATTTTTACAGTATGTTATCCACATTTACAATAATATAGAACGACTCTTTTTAATGAGTAACGGCCGTAAACGTGTTGGTTCCTGTATAGTTTCCTGAAGGATTTGTCCCAACGGAAAGACCCCAAAAAACATCCCTTGTGCTCGGAGTCACGGAGGTAGGTTTTGTGACATTTAAAATATACTGCGTGGGCGTTGTGGAAAGAGCGGTGCAGACCGTACAGCTTGAATACGTAAAAGTGCTGGTGGCGTATTTTTGATTGCCGACAGCGATTGTGTTGGAGCCGGATATAAGGTCCGTACCGGAAAGGTTGACATCAATAGCGCCGTTCCCTGTGTTCGTAACCGTGGTGGTTTGGTTCGCGGCTCCAGTAGTTCCGCCGGGAGAAATAGAGCCATAACTGATGGACGCTGTTACATTCAGTGCAAGGAGCGTGTTCAGTTCCACACCGGACGCGGACGTGGCGGAACCAGACGCGCCCGCCTGATCCACTCCTGTGATTGATGCCTGCCATGTTTCTGCCGCGTAGGTTCCCGCGTCTGTCGGTTCCGCAAAAAATTGAACCGGCACGGAACAGGTGGCGGTGCAACTATTCCCTACACAAGAACCAAGAGGGCAACTGGACGATGCTAATCGATAACAATTATTTTGATCAGCGGCGCATGCCGCACCAACACCCGACCGGTACAAAGTTCCGGTGGCATACGCAATATCCGCAAATCCATCTGTGTCGGTGACGGTTCCTGCAAAACTTATACTTGTGCTTGTATTTTCCGTAAGCGTGATCGCCGCGCTTCCGTTCACGGTAACCGCAGAGACCACCGGAGTTGCATTCGCGGCGCTTGCAAGCGTCACCGTGGGATATCGCGTATAAACAAAATTGGTTGCGGACCCTGTGTTCGTAACGCGAAAGCAATATGTGCCGCTCGATGTTGCGGCGGTAAGCGCTTGGACGGCATATTCAAGTTCCACAAACTTATCGCTCGCAAGCGTAAGCGCGCCAGTCTGACTTGTGGTTTCGCGTTGACCTCCGTTTGGAGAAAGGAACTGCGCATTCGCGTCCGTTACGCCACCCGATACCCACGCGATATTCGTCGTGTCACCTCCTTCTGTAAGTTGTGACGCACCCATATCCCAATCGCCACCCACTATCCCGACGTCGGTATAGGTCGCCGCCGCACATGTGGATTCCAAAAAACCGTACTCGATCTGAAATTGCTGTGTTGAAAATCCTTCCCGCGTGCCTCCAGCATTGGTTATCTCCACGCGCAATCGTGTCACGATATTTTTTGAAAGATTGGAAAGGGTCGTATCCTCTATTTCTCCTGTTGCAGAGGTAGCCTGCGATTCGACATTATCGTCGTTGCGCCAATGAAAATGAATCTGCGTATATTGAGGTTTTATGTCCCTTAACAAACTGAACAAATGCCCCGAAAAAACTTTAAAGGCGCTTGAGGTTGAGATGCCAAACCCCGACTGTCCCCCGCCACTCCGATTTTGAAATGTCGTTGAGGTGCTTAATCCCGTAATGGTTTGAACGTCCTGACGCACGAAAAAAGATGTGGATGTTGCATCCCATGCAAGCACCGTAAGAGGAAACGCGATTCCTAAAATTCCCGCTATAAGAATTTTCTTACTCACGTTACTTTAAATACAGCATTACCGGAGAGGCCGGGGAAATCGGTTGCCAATACAACACTTGCGCTCGGTTCAAAAATATCTCCAAACTGCGAAATACGGGAATATAACGCACTTCGGGTTCAATTCCTCCATTTAAACCGAATGCGGAAGAAGAAGCGGAGGCCTCCGGACTGGGTCGTGTGAATTTTTCCGGCACATATACATTCGTAAGTTTTATAGTATCTCGCGTAACACCGGAAAGGACGCCATAAAATAACTCTCCGTTTGTAAGATTCGCCGCAATCCACACATCGGGTAAGGGAGTGTGGAGTTGCCAATACAACACGCCACGCTCAAAACCAAACCATGTGCCTGCGGTGAGAAAAATAAAAACAATGATCCAGAAAACAATGCGCATCATTTGGGATTATACCACACCCCTTTTATCCCCTGGTCCGCAGAAATTACGTAATACGTTCCTTCGGCAAGATTTTTTAGATCCGAAAGCGCGAACTCATAGAAAAATATTTTGTTCTGTGGACATGGGATTGCGCGATTTACCAAAGCCCGTGAAGGGTCCTGCCGATAATCAATGCGCGAAGAAAAAATTAACAGCGCGACATACGCGTCGCTGCACCGCCCTTTAAACGTGAGTGTGTTTTCTTTTGAAACAAAACCGTCCTTAAAAACAAACGTGCGAAATGTTGACGGATCCGGATAGGTGCGGAATATGTCTTCAAGAGCAACCTGCGGTGAGCCCGCCATGGGCGATTTTGAGGATGGAGAACTGTTCCCCTTCCACCAAAATCCCGCGATACTTAACAAAAAAATAAGGAGCGCGAGCCCAAGAATGCGATAGCTCCGCTCGCGCTCCGTCCGTACTTTCATACTAATTCTTGACCACGCGAAGCTCGACCAGCATATCGGAGATCACATTCCAGTAATGCTGTTGCGCAAACTGCCGCGCCTCTTCGGATTTTTTATCCCACGGAGGATTAAAGAACACTACCATGTTTATTACGTCGAAATTGCATTTGATCGGATAGTGATCCAGTTTGTTTGCCTTGAGCCAATTTTGGTTGTAATACATCCATGTCGCCTCCGAAAGCGCGCGCGTATGCGTGGGATCCTGCCACGCTCGGATGGACGCGTAATAAGGACCGACAATTGTGACTTTCGCTCCATCGCAACAAACACGATACACCTCATTCATAAACTTCATCAGATCTTTAGTGTGCTCCGCGTAGTGACTCACATGGACTTCCGTTACGGAATCATTTTTGATTGGTTCCCACGGAAATTGCTCCAAATCCCAGACAAAATCAACATCGGGTCCTGGCGCAATATCGATTCCTTTAAATCCCTTCTGTTTGTTCTGCCCGCAGGCAATATCTAGCTTCATAATAGTTAATTAGTAAATAATTTCAGTTTGAAAATCCAGATGGCCACACCGAATATTAGTATCTACACAAATCTTGTATCCTAATTTCTTAATTTTCTCGTAGAAATACAGGTCTTGAGTATAAACACGCGCTACACCATCTTTTATTTCGTTTACGGTTCGAAAAAAAGGTTTTTCTATACGCGGATCTTCGAAAATTGCGCGCTTCATTAAGGTCATGCCCATGCCGCAGCCATTCACCTCTACAATATCGCCCGGTTGCCAATTCATATTAACTTCAAAAGGATTGGGCACGTTAAAATTACCGGTCCCGTAAGTTAATGGTAGAGATGGTTCTCCTTTCAACCAGTACAAACCGGAAGCCACATCAAATTTCCCCATATGCTTGTAAAGCTCGATAAGTGGCCCAAAACTGTTATCCATAAATGGCACTATGATATCGTCTTCAAGGAAGAGAATGTGTCGAAAATTCTTCAGCTCTGGTTGACCCAGAATCTGCCCCACGGCCTTCTCGTAGGCATCCCCGACCTCATAACCAGAAACGATCATTTCCATCGTCGGAATATTCATCGGTTTGATGAAACGTTTCCATGATTCTACCACCCATGGGTGGAATCCAACGTAATGTTCTACCTCAAAAGAGTGGTCACAATGTGGACACTTGGCGCGGGTACTGCTTTTTCCACGAGTAGCAATTACGATGATGGTGGAAAAATTCTTATACGTATCGCCTTTTAATATCTTACTTTCCCACTGCTTGGCACGGGCATTGCCCAAAAGCTCATCTATGTCTAACTTTTGAGGTTCCATGTTAATTATTTATGACATAATCATAGACCATCCTGGATATTGTTTTCATAAACTCATTTGCCTTTTCTTCGTTTCCACCATTAAAACCGGCACATAAAATATAATTGCGGTTTGGGGCGTAAACAATTCCGCAATCCGAGAATGTCTCGTCATTTTTGGAAACCCCTATTTTATGGGCGACCAAAATGGAGTTTGGAACGCCATCCCTTATCTTCTCGTTGAAAGGAGTGTTTGTTAAGTAATCGAGAATTTGCTGAGAATTCGCGGCATTTATGTATTTGACATTATATAAAGCTAAAAACATATTGGAGAGGGTTTTGAGGTTGATCTTCGTGAAATTTGGATTTTCTCCGAAATCAAACGTCCAACCGAAACTTTCGTAAACCGGCTGGAGCGGATTTTTTATTCCTAATTGTTCGAGAGAATTCAATAAAGCGTTTTTTGCGGTATTGTCCGAGTGCTCCAACATTATTTTTGCCAATTCGCGAACGGTTAGTGATTCGCCCGGACCAACCATGTAAAGATCTCCAAAATTTTTGTCTAAATCCGATGCATCTAAAGTATAGACATCCTCAAAATTTATTTTCCCCTCCTCGACCGCCTTAAAAAGGGAGATTGCGAGTGGCACTTTGGTCGTACTAGCTGCCGTAAATTCGTCCCGTTCATTCAATCCTATCCAAGACCCGCTATTGAGGTACAAAAAATAAACGTAGGTTTTTTGAGGGTACATTTTCTGAACTTTTTCCAACTCCACCCTAAGCGGTTTGAAATTTATGATAAAGTGCTTGTTGAGATCGCTTAAAATAGTCGGATTGATAAGAGGAAATTGAGATTTATTTTCTACTATCGCTACTGTTCTTGAATCAGATTTTATCGAAAATCCTAAAACAAATCCCACTACAAAAATCACCGTTAAAGCGAATATTTTTTTGGTGTTCATGACTTAGTTTAAATCCAGGTTGGTAAATAAAATCCAAGGCTTGCGGTTCCAAGTAGTTCCGGTGCCACCCTTTATATTGGTTATAGCTATAGAGGTTGGCATGGCTGTGGTAAAACTAGCATTACTATAAATACCCAAACCCAACTCCGCTTGACGGGAAGAGTTGGCGGCAATGCCAAAATTGCCGGAAAATGCAGCCGTTGTACCACCTCCACCCATAATAGAAACTAATCCGTTGTTGCTACTACGCATCCAGACCGCATACCAATAGTCACCGGGCGTTAAGTTCAAGTTTAATGGAACCGAAAGTCTACGCATGCCAAAAGCCAGAGAAGTTTGAGAACTCGCGTAAGCAAAAGATTGGGAACCGGAAGAAAGCAGTGAAAGAGTACTGACGTTACGAGTATAGAGTCCTAAGCTAACGCTATAAGTACCACTAGAGTTAGTATTGCCGCTAATCGAGGCCATCATCATCGCACGAGTGGCGGTTAATTGTTCTCCTAAATTGAATGGTACGACACTCATTACCGCGTTAGAATAAGCTCCGAGCTGGCTAGTCGCGCCTAAAGGAAAAATGAAATTGCTTAATGTTTGGCCACCTCCGCCACCTGCTGCAGTGATGCTTGCGGTAATGGTCGAACCATTCAGACCAAACGTTACGTTGTTAGAATTTGAAAACACCACGGTTCCGATTGAAACCGGTGTGGAAGCATTCACCCCGACTGCTGAAATAGTTGTTGAAGAATTCGATACGGGTTGAATGGTTCCGTTTTCACAGAGAAGCGCACGTGTATTTGCGGAATTATACCAAAGCGACCCATTATCTGTGCAAGCACTCCCGAGCGCATCCACTATGTTTTTTACATCGAGAGACAATAACGTTTGCCCCGAAGCAACGCCGGCGCCTGTTCCAACCTGTACTTTTGTGCTGGTCGGCGTGCGAAGTGCACTGCCATACACGTTACTTGCGCTCAACGCAAACCCCGAAGCAACAACCTGCTGACGCGGCGCAAGTGTTTCCCATGTGCCTCCGCAGGTGCTGGTCGTCTGGTTTACTTCTACATTCAGATATACCGTACTGGTCGAGACAAAGTCGTAGGTTAAGGGGTCCATACGGCCGATCTGATCCGAAAACACCCCATCCACCACGGTAGTAGTGGAATTTGAAGCGGTCCCCGCGGGCCAAAGCTTGTTTCCCGCAGTCTGCGCATCGTAAAGTGAGTAACGGAAACAATAAACGGTGCCCGTGCCACCCAAAGGATTTCCGGATGCGTCCGTAAGCCGCCCTTGATAAGACAGAAGGGACGGGATGCCCGCCGCGGACTCTGCCGGTGGGGAATCAAACACGTGCTGGGCAAGAGAAAGATAAAGAAAAAAGGTAAAAATCGCTTCAAGGGTAATAAGCGCGACAAGAAATATCGCGCTCTTTTTTTCCTTAGGACGCTCGAATTTAACTCCGTCTTTACAAATAGACATAAAATTATAATGCCAACCCCCCGATCGTGTGGTCGAGATTTCTATAGCTCCCCTTCATGATTGTAGCAAATTCTTCCATTCTGGGGAGTGCGCGAACACGCAAATGTTTATTAAAATGAACGGCAAGTTCGAGTGGAGCGGTAATTTTTACAAAGTATCCCTCGAGCGATCCATCCCCCATACCTACCGTCCACTGCCATCCGAAATCCAGAAGAGAGTCCCCGAGCATTTTGGGTGTGGGATGCAGACGCGAAAAGATTTCCTCAAGGCGGATCACATCGGAAAATTGATAATAGAGATCGAAATTAGCGCCTACTCCTTCCAACGCTTCTTTTTTTTCGGGAAATAATTTTTCAAAGATATCCCACGCGCTCTTAAAAAGAGACGATTCATCCGGTTCTTGATTTTTTTTATCTTCAATGCGCAAACGCCGTCCTTCCCAAAAAACCTGCACGTTTTGCGACGGAACATCGAGCATTTTCGTACCAATCGCCGTATCATCCAATAAGTGCACTCCACGCGAAGCATCTCCTTGGAATAAACCAATAAGCGCTTCATTCGAAGGAGGCGTGATAATTCCCTCTCTGAAAAGAAAGACGATATTCATCCCATGTAACGATTTTGATCGAATCATGGAAGTGTGGAAGTGACGGTATACATTGTGATGCGTTGCATGGAACTGCGTGGAGTCCACGTACCGCGTTTTTCTTGGTCCCCTAAAAGCAGAAAATAATCTCCATCCGCAAATGCTGTGGGGATAAGCGCCGTTGTTATCGTAAACTCAAATCGTTGATCCACACAAGATGTTGCGCGATTCACAATCGCACGCGCAGGATCCCGCGTAGCATCTTCCTCTTTGCGAAAAAGGAGCGCGGCAACATAGGGAGTCTCACACAAGCCGGAAATTACAAGAGAATCCCCCGCGCCATTCACGGTGATCATTATAGATGCATCCTGTTGGTGTTGGTTTTCAAACGAGAATTTTCGAATTGATTCAACGCGTATCTCCTGATTCTGCACCGGAACGGTAAGCACAACGCTTGTTACTTCAATCGGAGGATTCTCGAAAAAATCCGAGACATTTTGGACTCCCGCTTCTACGGCGTCCGCAACCACATTTGGAATATCAGAAATTGCGGAGGTAATTGCCTCAAAAGCAGAAGACGATGTAGGCGCCTCCGAAGGCGTATTTTCTTCGGGCACATAGGTTGTTTCAAACCATAGTGCGTCAAGATAAATTTCAGGAAGTCCTTGACCTTCCCGCAACGTGGTAACGCGTATCTTTACTTTCTGAAGATCACCTAAATCTGCAAACGGCATCTCAAGTTCACTGTTGTTTACGGGTTCCCACCGTTCTCCATCTAATGTGTATTCAATGTTCAAAAAATTTTCAATACCGTTAAAAATTAACGCCGCACTTACCAAAGGCACCCCCTCTACATTTTTATCGTTTTGCGCAAAAACCGTTTTGATAAAAAACTTATGCCACGCACTCGACGAAGTGCTTTCTGTGGCGGGAATAAAAGGAGGAGAAATAATTTCCGGAACCGGTTCCTGCAACGTTGTGCTTGGTGAAACGGTTTCTGTTGTTGTGGGAACTTCCATTATAGGAGTATCCGTAGCGGGGGTTTCTCCCGCGGGTGATAACGATTCAGGAGAAGCTGCCGCCCCTGATACACTAGGCGCAATCACAGAAGGCGTCTTGAACATCCACGATAAATGCAGACGCACCCGGAGAATCCTTCCGGGAGTAACGTCACTTCCAAAATTTCCGCAAATGATTGTTTTATTAGCGCCGCTTTTCCACACCGCAGAATTAGATTCTGTAAATTGCGCCGCATCCGTCGGATCTGCGACCTCCGATGCGCCCACGGACGCTTCAGGACGATCCCAATCCCCATTGCACTGCGACGGATAAAATCGCGCAATCTCCGCGCGCACAATAACATTCCCTACCCACACAATAACCAGAAGCACCAAAAAAGAACCTAGGGTGATCTTGACCGGCTTTTTGTTCCAGAAAACCAAAAAGGAGCGAAAGAATTTTATCCCCGATATTTTTTTTATGGGTATTTTTGATATATTTCTTTGCCGAATATCCTCGATATTTCTCGTTTTTGCATGTTTCATCCATCGCTCTTTCATACTCCATCATTCTACACAAAAAACAGAATTTGTGCACAAAACAACGGAGGAAAATTGCTTATTCCTTGGTATATGCCAAGCGAATCTCTTCCAAATCCTTGAGTGGAATCTGATCCGCCGGCCCAGAATAAAGTTTTCCGTCCACCGTTACAACCAGCGTGTATTCATCACGAATAATCGGGCGATCCCAAACACTGAAAAAATCGCCAAGTGTGTATGTGCGGCTGTCTTGGGATTCCACATGGATAACCCCGCGCGCGACATCGTCTGCGTGTGTGTGCACAGCGCGCTCGCAGGAAGGCGAAAGTCCAATGCCTGCAGGGATCGTCTCTGCGACGCCGTCCACAAGAATGGGTAGGGTCGGATGAATATGCTGGACCAGCGGAAGTCCTTCGCGAAGACAAGGAACGCTGTCCTCTAACCCTGTGCCAACAGACCCACCAAAAATCCGCGGAAGCGAAAACCCAGCGATAAGAACCACCACAATCCCGATCCCCCACACAACCGTTTTCTTATCTTTCAGCATACTTATTATCTTACCGAACCGCACCATAAAACACAAAAGCGATCCTAACAGAAAGGTTTTCAATCGGGAATGGTAGAATAAATAATAAGGATGGGCTCAAAACTTTTGCGGGTTTATATTTTAGGTGGGTTGGTTCTTCTTGTAATCGTAGCGGGGGGCGGTTTTTATTATGCGTTTGAGTCATCGCTCCCCGATCTGCCACCCGCAAAACAACTTGTGGTCGGTGCGCCGTATTCCGAACCCATACCCGAAACGCCAAAAAATCCGGAGTTCAATATCCGCATCAAAGATAAGCACACAGTGATTGTGGAGTGGCGCTATCTTCCTTCGCTTACCACGCATATCAATATCTTTCGCGGGAAAAACGCGAATGCGGCTTTCGCATTCTGGGAATCCCTGACGCTTGCCAATTCGGACCTAGCGGCCGGTTCGCGCGAGCTTGCACTTTTACCCGGTGAAAATTCCGCATCTTATTTTTATTATCTAGCAACATTTGGAACAAATGGCGACCCCATTTGGACATCGTCGAGCACTGTCGCAACGTCTACATCCATTTTGGATACCCCGCCTCCGAACACCGACGGAATACCGCCTATGATCACCCCAACTTCTACCACGACTATACCGCCTACAACGACCACATCGACCGCTACCTCCACTACCACATCCACTCCTCCCGTAACCAGCACGTCCACAACGACAAGTACGGAACCCACACCAACTTCCACTAGCACGCCGCCTACGCCAACATCTTCCAATCCTTTCTCTTATCCGCCGGGCGCCATTTTGTTCTATTCGCCCTCGGGACAGATTACGGGGTACATTGTCCCCGTGGATTATAACTTCTGGGCGCAGTATGTGAACAAAAATATTGAGCTGAACTGGCAGAGCATGCCCACCGCAACGGATGCTATCTACGTCTATCGCTCCACAACCAACACGGGCCCGTGGATAGAACTTTTGATCCAATATAACCCGCCTATAGGAGCTCCGGGATCCATTAAAATCATAGACGAGACGGTCACACAACCGTTTTATTACCGGATGGAGGCGCGACAGGGTTCCCAGATTCTGGGGATTTACGGACCGGTGTTTCTCGCCGGCCTTACCCAGTAACTAGCGTGTTATCGAAATAACTTTTCCCGCCTCCGCAAATGGAGCAGAAATAGTGATTACACCGCTTGAAGCGTTCCGAATAATATAATATGCGGAATCATAATCCGTCGTCCCCCCGTAATGAGCGCCCGACGCGGATGGATCGAACGGCATTTTTTGCAGATAGACAGGGACAAGACAGGGCCCGATATCGTACGTGGTTGTCGCCCCGGCCGTTGCCATGCGGACCGTTGTGGTTGGGATAGAACCGGCGGAACAAGAAAATCCGCTTCGATTGTCGGAGATGTTCTGACGAACGACATTCATCAGCGTATTGATATGAGAATTGCGCTGAGAGTTTCTTCCGCGTGCAAGTTGTCCGGCGGGATTTAGCATCGTAATTCCGATAACCGCCACCACCACAAACACCATCACACCAATAGTGATTTCCGCAATCGTAAATCCACGTTGTTTTTTTCTTTGGTGCATTTCTCCTATTTTACCTCATCCCAGGAAATCTGAACGTATTGGTCTCCCGTCAACGGAAAATTCGGTGGCGGACCGAACAGCAAATTTCCGTCGTACGTGATATTCCGAATTTGATACCCCGTTCCATTCGTATATGCAAACCCATAGCGCAAACTTGAGGCAATCATTCCGTACAGTGTCAAGGTATTACGAATATATCCAGTCCCGCAATTAGACCCATAGTAGTACCGCCCCGCACGTCCGCTCTGTGCGATTAGCGCCGCATCGATACGCTCAACATCCGCGCTGCCGAGTCCCGTATTGATGTTATATTCCGCGATCAGTCCGATCACGTCCGTTCCGTCATAATTCGTATACAACAGGTTATTGTTGAGGGTAATGCTCCCGGTACCAAGCGCGTTACGGGCCCCCACGACAAGGCGCGCTCCGTTAATTTGTCCCCGAATCCACGCGTGATCTTCCAAAAAAATGATTCCGTTTGCGGGGAACGGGTAATTTCCCAATGAGGTCGTCGCGAAAATAGTCCACGTCCCCCACCCCGATTGATTTTGCGAGTTTGTACAATACTGCGGAGCTACGGTAAGCGACGTAACCTTGTATAAATCGAATGTGTCGTCCGTTTTAAAAACAATCTCATATCCGTACGCGGTCGATGACGCCCGGTAAAACCCGGAGGCCTGTGCATCGGTGCTCATCTGCGAAAGCGTTTGTGTAATGCCCACAAAATCCACGGGGGGCACGCCGACCTGACGACCGGACATAAAGATAGTTGGCTGCGACGGCATGGCGGCAGGAGGAAATGGATCAACGGGTGTGTGTGTATGCACCCCGAATTCCCGATTAACGTCCGGATGCCAGGAATGATCCGGGCTGTCGACGTCGTCATGATCGGGATCATCGTAGGATGTTAGAACACTACTGATAAGATTGTGCGCTACACCATCGAAACGGATACCCTTGTTGGAATGAATAGGTCCGAACACTTCCGTTCCGGCTCCAAACCTCACATTGTCGTTCATCGCAACCGCATATTTTGCGAGCGACGGAACGCCCAGACGCACCTCGATAATTTTTTCGATTGATGTATCGGTAAGAAGTTTTCCCGTGCTCCTTATTTTTACGACACGGGAGCCCACCGGTGGTGGCGTGATATCAAGCGTAAATGTTCCGATTAGACTTCCCGATTTATCGTAGTAGTCGTGCACATAAGGCCCGGCTGTGCCCGTTCCGTCCTGATAATCAAGCGGCGCGTGTGCCAAGTGCCAGCGATAATATTCGATGCCCGCCTCGGCAACATTGAACGCCAGAAGCTTTCTAAAGTCCCGGACGGAAGAATTCAGAAGCGATGATGACCACACCACAAACCCGATTACCGCGGACAGTGCCACGGTGGAAAAAACGAGAAGTTGAAGAGAAATTTGGCCGGCCGAGCGTTTTCGCATGGATTAATTGGATTTTAAATTCCGAATAGTAACCAATGTGGACAGTGTGATGGAGCGGGGCGTGGTGGTTGTACTTATGTCGGCGGTGAACATAACCATAACGGAACGGATTGCCGTCACGTCTACGGGATATACGAGTGGGGCACCGGTGCCTGTATAATTCGTATCATAATAAGCGAACGAGCTCTGAGACCCGAGTAAATTTGTCACGGGAACAGAAACCGTTTCGGAGGATGATGGGTACGTTATCGGGTTGCCTACCGGACGGATTACGCCTTTTTGAAGCGTACCGGAAGCAATCGTGTATCGGACATGTTCCATAAGACCGTCACGGTCAATGTCACTAAAAAACGTAAACGTTGTGGAACTTGCGGCTTCGATGGGAAACGCTCCCGCGCTCGATTGGCCGATAGACCGGATCTCAACCACGGCCGTCTGCAAGGCCTGCTCCACATCCGCTTGGGTCGGAAGTTTTGCATCCAAATATTTCTGAATATTCGTTATAATCCCTACAAATTGTGTGAGAATCACAACCAAAATAACCGAAATAGCCGCCCCCAAAATAAGTTCAAGAAGAGAAAAGCCGTTTTGTGAACCAAACTGTTTTTTCATGTTACGGCGACAAATTGATTTCGGCCTGCGTCCATTCTCCCGAAACGGAGATGGAGCTTGTTGCCGGTAAATACCCGGGAACCGTGGCTTCGGCAAAATAGGTACCCGCAGAAAGATTCTGGAAAAGAACCTGGCCCAATGGAACACAGGGACCCGAAAAGTATACCGTAAGATCCCGTAACTCCGGCGTTGTGCCCGCATCTTCCGTAGACAGCAGCACTTTGTATCGGAAATAGCGATTATTAGTTAAAGACGCGTGCAGTGCCACGGAAGAAGAGGTATAAAATGTCCCCGCGGTTCCGTCCGGACCGATAAAATTCCATGTCGTGTCATCGCTATTTGCCGCAAACTGAAGCCGGAGGCTGTCGGCTCCCGTTGAACCGGGCTGTGATGCCGGATTCCATAGAACGTTCCCGTAGGTGGTGGAGGTCGCTCCAAAATCCAACGTCTCCGAAATCAGATATGCGACGCTCGTTGTACTGTACCCACCCGCGCCGTACGCCATCGTAATTATTCCGGGAGTTCCGACGGGATCGACTCCCGATTGCTCCGAATAAGTCCCCGCGCTCCAGTCGGTCTGTGAACGATAAAATTCGCCAGTTTTCTTTGCCCCGGAAAATCCTGTTTTGGTAAGCTCCACGGTTGCACCCGGAATAGGGGCTCCGCTTACCCCTTCTTTGACGGTTATAAGAAGTGAGTTGGGGTCGGCTGCCCTCAAAATGAATGCAAAAACCGCGTTGGTAGCTGGCGCGATATATGCGGGAGTTAGAGGAAGAGTCCCTAGTAAATCGTACCCACCAGAATAAGAGAAGGCGTGACTCCCCCACTCGATTCCGGCATATACTTTCGTTCCGTCCACGCCGGTCTGCGAGCTGGTCGAGAATTTTATTATGTCCGGATCCGTACCGATCAGCTTGCTGCCGGTTATTACAAAGGGCTGACTGCCCACGCCGGCACAAAACGCATCTTTTGTTTCCATGACAAAAGGGGCGAGTAAATCGATCTGAAAGGTGACGGGGGTGAGCGTCTGTGCCAGGACGGACAGATGCCCGACAATCGGATTGGGATTTGCCGGAACACCCACGGGATAAGTTTGATCCGTAGAATACCCCACTTTGGTAACCGTAACTTGGTACCCTTGAGTGCTGGTCGGGACTCCCACCAGCTGCAGCACGCCATTCTGGTTGGTGGTATCCGTCAGATCGATCGCAGGAGTTGTGCTGGTGTTCACAACATGAACGCTTGCGCCAGGAACCGGAGCCCCGCCGGCGTTGATAACATTCACGAACAGCGATCCGCTATTCGCGCTGCTTTCCAGATTTTTAGGAGCAATGCGCGCCGTAAGGATAAGGGGGATAAAATTCGGACAGGTGGTACAGGTTGCTTCAAGCTCCACCAATTTATAATCGGCGGGTGCGGTATCATTCGGATTGCCACCCAAAATTCCGTCGAACGGATCGTCTATATTCCGCACCGTCGTTTTGATGGCAAACACTCTGTCTGTGGTAGTGGTCGCTATTTTAATCTGCTGCAACACCCCGCTCGGAATTCCGCCCTGCGTTCCCACCTGGTCAAACGGAAGATTCCGAACCGTCTCCATTTCCTTGTTCAAAATCGCCGTTCCCATCGTACGAAGATCGGTGTTGCTTAAAACGTCCACAACGGAACGATAAAAAAGGAAGAGTCCGCCGAACAGCATAAAAATAAGTCCCACGCCAAGGACTACTTCAATGAGTGTTGCACCTCGGTTCCGTTTTTTTTGCATACCTTAGCGGCTGATCCCTTGCGATATTGAATAGATCGGAACCACAATGGAAATCGCGACAAACCCTACAATCAATCCCATGATAACCAAAATAAGAGGCTCGATAAACGCCGTCAGATTTTTAAGCGAATTATCGGTCTCTTCGGTAAAATATTCCGAAAGATACGTGAGATTTTCTTCCAAATTTCCCGTGGTTTCCCCGATTTCTATCATACCGGTTAAAATAGGCGGGAACATTTTCTGATTCCCCCCGAGCATCTTCGCGAGCGGATTTCCCTGTCGAATTCCCTCGGCCGCGTCCAAAAGGCGTTTGCGGTATACTAGATTGTCGGCGGTGTTGCTGGTGATGGTAATGGCTTCCACAATTTTGATCCCGCCTTTCAGCAACACTCCCAGCACGCGCGTAAAATTCGCCGTACCCACATCAATGGTAAATTTGGAAAAAACAGGCAACAGCAGAATCACCCGGTCGATGGCATAACGAACTTTCTCGATTTTTAAAAGTAGACGGAACAGGACGATAAATGCGACAGCTCCTCCAACCAGAATAAAGAAATACTCGCGTACAAACCCGAGCACGGAAATTAAAATGCGGGTTGTGACAGGGAGTTTGATATTCAAATTTTCAAACGCGGTAATCAGTTTCGGAAAAATGAAAAATGCCAGAAACGCGTTCACGATGATGGTCATCACGAACAAAATGCCGGGATAAATCATTGCGGACTTTACTTTGCCGCGCAGTGATTTCGCTTTTTTCATCTCGTCAGACAGGTACAGCAGGTTTTCCGCGAGCGTTCCGCTCGCCTCGCCAACTTCCACAATACTAATGAAAAAATCGCCAAAAATGCTTTTGAATTTTTTGAAGCTCTTCGCAAGCGCCTGCCCATTATTAATATCTTCAATCAACTGGTTCGTGATGCGCCGCAAACCGCGCGATTTTGTCTGTGCCTGAACGATTTTGAGCCCCTCGAACATCGGGAGCCCTGATTTGATAATAATCGAAAGATGCCGCGAAAAATCAATTTTTTCCTGAAGCGAAACACGCGAAAATAGAGGAAGTTGGTTTTCCTTTTCGGCATTCACTTTCTTTAAAACAGGATTCTCACTCATGGATAATACGGAGAACTTCATCGATACTGGTCAAACCCTCAAGAGCTTTCTCAAGTCCGTCTTTCAACATCGTCGTCATCCCACCTTTCACGGCCGCTTCTTTGATGTCTTGCGCGCTTGAACGTTGCATTACGAGTTCGCGGATCTCATCATCCAGCAATAACGCTTCTCGAATCCCCAGACGCCCCTTGTACCCGGTGTTGCCACACGACGCGCATCCCACCGGCGCGTAGAAAGATCGTTTCTCTTTTTCAACGTACGGGATGAGCTCACCCAGACTTTCCACCTCGGCGATTGTCAGTGTTTTCTTTTTTTTGCAGTCCGGGCAAAGCCGCCGCACCAACCGTTGACCCATCGCGATATTTACGGTGGACGCCACCAAAAACGGCGGAATCCCCATATCCATAAGCCGCGGAAACGTAGTCGCCGAATCATTCGTGTGAAGCGTGGAAAGCACCAAGTGTCCGGTTAAGGCAGCATTCACCGCAATGCGGGCAGTTTCTTCGTCGCGGATTTCCCCTACCATCACAATATTCGGATCTTGCCGCAAGATGGAACGCAGTCCGCTTGCGAACGTAAGTCCGACCTGCGTATTCACTTGAATCTGTGTGGTTCCTTCGAGCGAATACTCGATTGGGTCTTCGATCGTAATAATGGAGACTTCGGGCTTGTTCAGTTTTCGCAGAATGGAATAAAGCGTTGTTGTCTTCCCCGATCCTGTAGGACCGTTCGCTAAAATCATGCCGTAGGGACGCTTAATGGCGGCAAGCACCTGCCGCAGATCGGCCGGTGAAAAATCCTGCGTTTCCAGATCCAGTGTGCGGTTTGCCGCCAAAATACGCATCACAATATTTTCTCCATAATACGTGGGAATAATCGAAACGCGCACGTCCACATTCCCCAGGACTTCCGCCGTTACCCGAAACCGCCCGTCCTGCGGAACCAAATGTTCGTCGGTACGGAGACCCGCCACCACTTTGATACGCGCCACCAGTTCCCCGCGCACGTCTTTAGGAATCGGATTTTTGGGAAACATATCGGTTAGATTGCCGTCAATGCGAAAGCGAATGCGCATTCCCTTCTCGTCGGGGTCCATATGAACATCGGACGCCCGCGCCACATAAGCGTACTCGATAATAAGATCCACCAGCTTCACCACCGATACTTTTTCCGAAGGATATTTCAGCTGTTTCAGGATTTCTTGTTCAATAATTTTGATATCGTACATGACTCTATTATAGTATATTTAACACATAGGCGTATCATTACACGATGGATATTATCTCGCACGAACTCTGGGGAGACATCGCGGTGGGACCCTTTTCGAACTATGAGTTTGATGGGATCTCGTGGGGACATCCGTCTATTTTTATTCCGAACGTGATGCTCCTTATTGCCGTGTATGCTCTTTTCTTCTTCTATCGCTACAAAACCGCAAAAAAATTATTCCTGAAAGAAAAACATGTTTGACGTAACTCTGTGTTTTCTTACGCGTCCGAATGAGGTTCTTCTCGCTATAAAAAAGCGGGGATTCGGCGCAGGAAAATGGAATGGGATCGGCGGAAAGGTAATACCCGACGAAACAATCCCCGCGGCCGCATGCCGTGAGATACAGGAGGAAATCGGCGTCATTGTCCGAAAAGAAGACTTGGAGTCGCGCGGCACGATTGAGTTTTTCTTTCCGCACAAGCCCGAATGGAATCAGCGTCTTCATATCTTTTTTGTAAAGTCATGGGAATTGGAACCGCAGGAATCCGAAGAAATGCGTCCGCTCTGGTATGCGCACGACCAAATTCCCTACAATGAAATGTGGGTAGATGACTTCCACTGGCTTCCGCGGGTACTTGCCGGAAAATCCATTCGCGCAACCTTTCGTTTCAAGCACGGCTTTGACAACGAGTTGGAACAAATGGATATAAAGGAAATATAAAAACCCGCATCTACAAGGTGCGGGTTTTAAAAAATCAAAACCTTACTTCGCCATTGGCTGTGCGGACATATTTTTTTTCTCACACATCTTGCAATTTTTCGCGTGCGTTACGACTTCATAAATCGCGGAAAGTCCCACGAGGACATAGACAACTTTCATAAACAAACCCCACCCGTCACTCATCGACCAGTCACCAAGACCGACATTAAACACTTCAAGCAACCAGTTCAAGCCACCGATCACAAGAAGAATAAACGTAACTTTATGCATAATTTTAAATCAAACTTCTGTCGACCTTTCGACTCTTCTATTTTATCACATTCGCACTACCAATTTTATCCACCAAAAGGCGCGGAGTGAGCTTTCACCGCAATTTCCTCCGTGTTGGCGCGCTTCATCAATTCCTGTTGCAATCGTTCCGCGAAAGTGTGTTCGAGCGCGGGTAAAATAATCGGTTTTTGCGACGCTCGGGTCGGATCCTCTCCTTCTGCATGCGCAATCGAAAAACTCACATCACTTGTCCCAATCAACTGATCCACAATCCCCCGTTCAATCACCACATTTTGAACTCTACGAAACGGGACCACTACTTCCGTTTGGCGCAGAATGCCGCGCGTGATCGCAATAGAATCTTTCCCGAGCTCGATGCGATAGCGAATGTAATCAAACCAACCGATAAAAATGGAGATGAGTAGAACAAATACGCTTATCCCAACCCCCGCAAGCGTAATGCTCCCGAGCGTGGGCACCGAACCAATCACGCTATTCGCCGCAAGCATAACCCCGAGCAGAAAAACACCGAGCCCAATGCGGCGCATCAGGAGTAGAAAAAAAGTCCTGGGACCCAACTGTTGGAATACGCGTTCTTCCATCTGTTTTATTCTACACTATTCTTTGTGCATGCTTTCGTCTACGCAGGATACTTGCAAAATAAAACGGATATGGTACAATAGCACTGCCTGTTTTTACATCCTTCGTGGAATGGACGACGTCAGTCGTAGGAAGCGCGTGGGGGTAAGGTCGAGCAGTGCGTTATATATTTTTTAGAAATGAAAAAGATTTATGTAGGAGGACTTCCCTACTCTACGACCGATGCAGAAATGAAGGATCTGTTTGCAAAGTACGGTGCGGTATCTACGGCGAGCGTCCTTATGGACAAGTTCACCGGCCGCAGCCGCGGATTTGGTTTCGTGGAAATGGAGAACGATACGGAGGCACAAGCCGCCATCGATGCCTTGAACGGCACCGATTTCGGGGGACGCAAAATCATTGTGAATGAAGCGCGCCCCTTGAGTGAGCGTCCGCCCCGCCGTGACTTCGGTGGTGGTCGTCGCGACTTTGGTGGTGGTGGTCGTCGCGAATACTAGTCCTTATAAAAACACCGCCCTGGTAAATGCCGGGGCGGTGTTTTTTATATCCTATTTTTTATCGCGAACCCGTAATCGATCCCCGACAGCTCGTTCCTTAAAATCAAGAATCCTGCTCTTGAGGCTGTCTTTCAATAAATCGACAGCCGCGTGGAAATCTTCGTGGAATTCTTTCACAAATAGGGCCTTATGTGGAAAAGCAAGCGCTGCAGAAACGGAGAAACCATTCCCCTGCCGATGGTGTCTGCTCGGTTGCGTAACTTCTATCATCACCTGGGTTTCTCTTACCGTCTCGAAACGTTTTATAAATCGCGCAAGCGTACCAATTTTCACCTCGATATACTCCCGCATCATGGGCGTGAGTTTGATCTCTGCTTTCCCAATCGTAATGTTCATCCTTATAGTTTAAGCTTTGCTTCCACGCGCTTCAATAAAACCGCATTGGTCGCGACAATAATTGAGGACGCAGACATTAAAAGCGCTGCGATTTCTGGCCGGAGCAAAAGACCGAATGACTTATAAAATACTCCCGCCGCGATGGGAATAGAAAGAACGTTATAGATTGCGGCCCAAAAAAGGTTCTGTTTCATCTTTCGCACCGTTGCTTTACTTAACCGGATTGCCGCAACAATGTCATACGGATCGGATTTCATTAAAACGATGCTGCCTGTTTCGATCGCCACATCCGTACCGGCTCCAATCGCGATGCCAATGTCGGCTTGCGCAAGCGCCGGCGCATCATTGATCCCGTCCCCCACCATAGCAACGAATTTTCCCTCGCTTTGAAGTTGCTTCACGTGCTTCGCTTTATCACCAGGAAGCACTTCCGCAAAAATCCGATCAATGCCGAGTTCTTTACCGATCGCTTCGGCAACTTTTTGGTGGTCACCTGTGATCATGGCGACTTCAATGCCGAATTCTTTAAAACGTGCGACGGCATCTTTCGCATTCGGTTTTACGGTATCCGCAACCGCCACCACGCCCGCGAGTTTTCCGTCCACCGAAAGTAGGCTTAATGTTTTTCCGCTCGCCGCAAGCTGACCAACCAAAACTTGTGACGTACCGAAAAGCACGCGGTTGTCTTTCATTAATTTTTCTGTTCCTGCGAGAATCGTTTTTCCGTTTACCACCGCCCGCAAGCCGTACCCGGCGAGGGATTCGAATTTTTCAACCATCTCAAATTTGGAAATATTTCTGTTCCTCGCTTCTTCCATGATCGCCTTCGCAATCGGGTGGTTTGACCCCGATTCGATACTAGCTTCATACTTCACGACATCGGCTTCACTAAACCCCTCGAATGCCACCACATCCGTCACGCGCGGCTTGCCTTCGGTGAGCGTTCCGGTTTTATCAAGCACAATCGCATTGATTTTTGACGTATTTTCAAGCGTTGCGGCGTCTTTGATAAGAATGTTGTGTTTTGCACCGATCCCTGTGCCCACCGCAACCGCAGTGGGCGTTGCAAGCCCGAGCGCGTCGGGACAAGCGATCACAACCGTGGAAACAGCAAAAGTTAGCGCCACAATAAAGGTTGCCCCCGCGACAAAATACCACCCCAAAAATGCCGCGAGCCCGGAACCGATTGCAAGAACGACAAGATACCCCGCCGCTTTGTCCGCAAGACGCTGGCCCGGCGCTTTGGAGTTTTGCGCAGTTTCAACCAGTTTGATGATCTGCGCAAGAACGGTTTCCGATCCAACCTGTGTCGCCCTGAATTTAAGTGTTCCTGTTTGGTTGACCGACCCGCCCGTGACTTTGTCGCCCGGTTTTTTTAAAACTGGCAGCGATTCCCCCGTCACCAATGATTCATCAATTGCACTTTCGCCTTCTATTACTTCGCCGTCCACCGGTACTTTGTCGCCCGGACGCAATACAACAATATCTCCATGAACGATTTCCGCGCTTGGAACTGCAACTTCTTTTCCATTACGGATCACATTCGCCTGCGGCGGCACAAGGTCAAATAACGCGCGGAGCGACTCCGAAGTTCCACGCCGCGATTTCATCTCCATCCAATGGCCAAATAAAACGAACGTGACCAAAAGAGCCGCGGCTTCATAGAAGGTTTCGGACTCCGGATGAATGGCGGTAAGGAATACGCTGAAAAGATATGCGGCCAGAACACCGGTAGCGACCAAAACCGCCATGTTGAGTTTTTTTGCCTTCAGGGAATAATAGGTCCCCGTAATAAAAATAGAGCCAGTCCAGAACACAATGGGCGTTGTGAGGATCAGAAGAAACCAATTAACTGGGATCGGTGCGGACAGATTTAATTTAAAAAAATTGATGCCGACCAGCGAATAGAGGAAAATCGGAATCGAGAGGAAAAGAGAGATCAGAAACCGGCGGCGCATATCCGCTTCCATCGCCTTTGCGATCTGCGGGTTGGTCATCGCCGCCTCGTGATCGGCATGACTCTTTTTTTGCATGTCGTGGCCCTTATAGTTATCCGTTCCTTCCCCAGGTTCGCCCGCTGAAATTTTTGCGGATGTGGGAATCAGCTCCATCCCACAGGCAGGACAGCGACCCGGCTCACTTTTCCGAACCTGCGGATGCATGGGGCAGGTGTAAATCATTTTCTCCCCTTCGATTACTTTTTCCGAAGAGGCTTTGGGGGCGTGCTCCGCGTGGCAACACATTTTTTCTATCGGGAACTCAAATTGCTTTGCCTCCATAGCACATCCACAGGTAATAGATAATTTATCTGCGGAACAACTAAAGCACTCCTTACCGCATGCGCAGTTTTTTTGTCGAACAGGCGCGGGATTGTGATGATTGTGGTTCATAATTATTTCTTACAAAAAATTAAAGATTCGACCGTCGGATCAACAACGTACATGATGAGTATATACAATTCTATTTTTATTATAACCGTTCGCGATGATCGTGGGAGGCAATGATGCCCTGGTTTTTCTTAAGACGTGGAATACACATTGGAGTGCGCGCCTTATACATGTCCCATTGTGCCCCAAACGTCGCGCGTGATTCTTTCTCTTCGCGCCGCGCGAGACGCACATACATCCACACAAGCACCGGGAACATAAGAAGCGTGATAAGCGTAGGCCATTGGAACAAAAACCCGAACATGATAAGGATAAACGCTACATACTGCGGATGACGGATTCGGGCATAGGGACCGGTTGTGGCAAGCGTGGAACCCCGTTGCGCTTTATAAAGCACCTTCCATGCGTTCGCGAGCAAAAGAAATCCATATCCGATAAGAATGTAACTTGCGATATGAAACGGCCCAAAATGCGGATCGCCGCCCCAACCAAATAGGTCTTCAAAAAGATGCCCGGAATTATGGATGAAGGGATCAATACCGGGGATCCATTTCACAAGCCAACCCAAAGCAAGATAGATTGTGAGCGGGAATCCGTACATCTCGAAAAACAGCGCAATGACGAATGCGGAAAATGCGCTGAACGACCTCCAATCGCGAGAAGTTTTCGGTTTTGTGAAGCTAAACGCAAACACAATAAAGACAGCGGAATTGATGATGACAAGCGGCCAGAGACCATAGGCATTTTCCATAGCGATTAATGGCAACACGAATGATCTCCCTTCTCATCTTTCACAGACTCGGTGACCGCAACAGAATCCGCCTTCGGTTCGTGATCATCGGCATGATTTTTTTGAGATGAAGTATGCCCACGCCGCATCATCCAGAGATGTACCCCAACCATAGCGCCGATAAGGATAAAGGAGGGCCACGATTGAAAAGCGCCACCTCCGGCAAACACGATAAAACCAAAGATAAGAAGACACGACACCATCATCCACATCATTGAGAATTTATTTTTATTGTTGTGATTGTGCATTTTACTCCTTGTCGCGCACCAAACTTGTGTTGTGCATCCAGACCATATACCACGCAAAAATCCACGCGAACGCGAACATATAAACTACTCCAAGAAGAAAACTTCCAAACGTGAGCCATATAAATCCGGGTAATGTCTCAAACAGAGCGTGATGGATCTCGATGGCCCGGCCCGTACGCCACGGAAGAAGTTCGCCTAAAAGACACAGGAAGTAAAGGACCTCTGACCCCAGAACACACAACCATCCATACCGTTTTAATGAAAGCATAATAACTATTTTTTAGTTGACTGTATTCATCTCTCGACCTTTCAAGACGTGTCCGATTATTTTTGTTTAGACAATCGATACAACGATAGGATTTCCTCTACGGCTTTTTTCGATTGGCCCGACTTCATCTGCTGGACCACATGAGTTGATAAATGGTTTTTTAAAATGAAACCTTCGAAACTGGACAGGGCTTCTTTAATCGCGAGCGATTGGTAGAGAATATCGATACAATATTTATCCTCTTCCACCATTTTTTCTAATCCTTTAATCTGACCCGCTACTATCCGCAAACGGCGGATTGCCCGTACTTTGTCAGTAATGTGTTTCATACCAGGGTATGATACCCAGGGGGGGTATCATATGTCAAGAACGAATTATCCACAGAAATGTTCGTCCTTCTACGCCTCCTACTTTGCCCACAACCAACTGGAGTGTTTTGGGTAGCGGAGCAATAGAGCCGAACATCAGTAGCCCGTTGCGATGGTGACCTCCCGGGGGATCACCCTCCCAGCGCACGGGCTTATATTCTTTACCATTTTCGTCCTTGAGCATAACCGTCTGGGTTAGATCGGCACTCAAATCTTCGGAATGTGTATCAAGCGCCACCTCAAAAGCAACTTCAGAAGAAAGGTTCGGGGTTATTTTTACGGTAACCGATCCTTCGCTATTCGTTTGCATTTCAAGCGCCGGAAGCAATTCGGTAGAAAGTTGGGACCCCGGCACTTGCTGTTTAGTAGACTGCTTTCCTCTGCTACCAAAAATCAAAAGTGTGGCGACCGTTAAAACAATCGTACCGACGATATATATTCTTTTCATGATATTTTTAGTTTAATGATACGGCGAGTGATCAATCCGATCCCCAGAATATTGAACGCGATGCCGACCCAGAACAGCTTCACTTGATACTGTGCGGCAAACGTCACGATTCCAGTAGCTCCTAAGACCGGGAGAATGTTCACAAGATAGTGAGCGCAACAGGAGACCATCGCGGCGGTGGAGGTCGTTCCCGTCGCCGCTACTACCTTCCCTGACATACTACCCTGGTGCACAACACTCTTCAGATAAGCATAGAGCCCAACCTGAATCCCAAATCCTAAGGCGAGTGCCACCACAAAATACCAGAACTGCACGAACTGATTTGCCGTGAAATTCCATCCCGACACAAGAGACAGCGCCGCAAAATAGGCGCCGAGAAGCGTAAACGTAGCCGCAGATCCCTTCATAATGGACGTGATGATAGATCGTGACATACTAATTTAATTTTTCGAGTTCCGCGAAAACACGATCGTTGTCAATCCCCATAGTTGGGTCATCGAACGCGTCGCGAACAATTCCCTGTTTATCAATTAAGATAAAACTATGTCCGGGGAATGCGCCATAATGCATTGAGGAGGGCAGGGTGAGCATGCCGAGCGCCTGTGAAACTGATTTATCGCTGTCGAAAAGTACTGTCGCCTTTCCAAGCTCCGGCATTTTCTGAATTGCGCTCTGCCAATCGGAAGGAGGATCAATCACCACGGAGAGCACAGCCGTATCCGCGTTATTGAATCGCGGGTCGGTCGCAAGCGCGACCATCTGATTCCAGCAAGCGGGATAGCACATAATGCCTTCGCTGAAAAAGAGCGCGATTTTTTTCCCTTTGAGACCAATCGCAGAATATTCGGTGCCGTTCCGATCGCGGAGCGAAAAATCCAGCATCGGTTTTCCGATTAAATTATTGAGCGACCCCGGATCCCCTGCAACCGGCGTATGCATGGGGTCAGAACCACTTAGTTGCGACCCTTTACCATTGCGGCCCAGAAAAAAGAGCCCGCCGAGAACAAAAATAATTATAACAATTAGTGCGATCGTAGTGAATTTATTTTTTTTCATGATGTTATTGTTGATTTTTTAGACTGTCGTATGGCAATCGTGATAAGCCAAGTAAAGATTCCTATGAATAGAATTGCCCAGACGTATTGCGGGATGCCGCCGATAAATTGATCCAGCCATTGCTGAAACTTTGTGAGGTAGATGTTTACGTTAATTTGCAACTCGGAATGCATGGCGAGATTCCCGGTAAAGGCCCAGATAAACGTAAGAATGCCCATCACGGTGAATGTTACCCCCGCAAGAAGATCCGAGATTCGCACCGCCATTTCCTTCCCGAAGAGGCGCAGTCTAAATGGTTCCCGGGCAATAAACAGCCGTTCCGTAAGACGGGAGCGATCGAGAATGAAGGACAATACAAAGAGCGGAGTCACCATACCGAGTACATATGCGAGAGTATAGACGATCCCCCAAAGGAAAGACCCCGGGAGAATCGAGAGCGCAAGCGCCCCTGCAAGCACCGGCGCACAACATGTGGTTGCAGTTCCAGAAAAAATTCCAAGCACGAATATGGCTACCGCGCTTTCCTTTCCGGTGTATTCCCGCTTAGAGCGAAGGCTTTTAGGCAATGCGAACCGTTTCCCCAGAAGTAGCGAGACGCCCAACCCAAACAGCAGTAGTCCGACCGCTATGAAGATTTCGCGATGGTAACGGCTGAAGATTTGGCCCAATACCGATATCCCGAGCCCGAGTGGAAGAAAAACTGTCAGGATTCCCAGAAAGAAAATAAAAGTCATTAGAAATACTTTCCTTCTTGTTCGGAAGATCGAGCCAAAATAAGAGGGCAGAAGAACGGTCACGCAACAAGGCGCGAAGAGTGCGGCAATTCCTGCAATGAATGCGGCAAGAAGCGATGTGCTAATAAGTATTTCCATAAAATTAGATGCCGCAACCGCCCTGTGGGGCGTAAGGTGTCTGTTCGTTTTGTTGCGGGATTTTAATTGCCCCCGCATTCCTATCAGCTTTTAGGCCCGCGATATAAATCCACGTGATTGAAATAACGAATGCGGAGATAAGAATGCTCACCGAAATAGAATGATCTTTATTTTGTTTTTTTCTGTATTTTCCATGTTGGTGTTTCCCCCGTTTGAAACTAAAAAACCGCGAACGATGCGGCGGGAGCTACAAGCAGAAAAGTACGAGTGAATCTCGACCTACGTGCTTGTAGTAAAAACAAAAGGGAGGCCTCGTTTTTCGTGAAGCGATGTCCATCTAAGAAGTCTTCCTAAAACTCCTCGTGGCGCGTTTTCTTCCGCCAAAGAATACTGTCTTTGGGAAGCGGAGAGTGAGTTGTAAGATTTTGAAATTGTTACCGCACAAAGAAAAACAATAAGTGCCGAGAACATGGCTAATGCAACAGACGAAGGAATAGCAGTAATCATCGCTGTGAATACCCCCAGATGTATGCGCACATATTCAAAGGGGTTGGTATTCGTTTTACACTCACTTGTGCCAGTGAGTGTGGGGAGACAATTAGCGTGGCTCCCCATAGTATTAGGATGGGCTATCAGCCGCACTCCGAAGAGCAGAACCCCCACAAGCCCTACAAGCGCGGCAAAGACAAGAAAGGATTTTATTTTCATATTATTTTCGTTGCGTCAGTTTGTAAACCTTAAGAATTTCAGTGGTCGCTTTCTTACTCTGGCCACCTTTCATTTGCATTCTTACGTGTGTCGAGAGGTGGTTTTCCAAAAGAAGGTCATCAACGCCAGAAAGCGCCCGTTTGATGGCCGAGGACTGCGTAATGATATCGATGCAATATTTATCTCCCCGGATCATTTTCTCAAGACCCCCTAATTGGCCTTTGATGATCTGGAGTCGGCGGAGGGCTCGTTTTTTTGCAACTGCTTCCATTACTACAGTATACCCCCGTAGGGTATATGAGTCAAATGCCGACCCTGTGGATTATTTTACGTTCGATTTATCCGAGTTTCTTCGAAACCCTCTCCCATGCCTGGTGAAGCCATCTTAGAACTTTTTTCCACACCCAAGCCACATAAACACCAAGAGCGATGAGGAGTAACGGCCACACCACGTCCCAACTCCAATCAACGACGCCGGCGTTTTCAAGAAAAAACAACGCTCCGCCGATAATTAAAATAAAAGCTAGTATCATATAGTTAACAATATAATCAATCGGCCTTTTATTAATGATAGCTCTCAAATTGCTAAAATAATAGCGATCTATGTCCCACATCCGCCTCCGGACGCCTTTGGAGCCGGCCCTACTTGCTGCTTAATATCCTGATACCCCGACGCGCTTGAAAAGCGCTCACTTAACAGTTCTTTTGGATCCGCCTGCATCAACGAACTTCCCTTCGTTTTTAAGTACGCGTCGATCGTCAGATAGGTATCGGGAAACCAATAGGAATTCACTTGAAGCGCGACTCGATACATCGTATCTTCTGTCGCGTCCTGCGACGCCAAAAGTTCCAGAAACCCCAACATGGCCATTCCATGATTACAGTCCGGGAAATAGGTTGAGTTTCCGCAACACGGACGATAAATGTTTTGACTAACTCTCTCTACCAGCGCCTGTTGATCTTGGGTAAGGGAAACAAAAGAATGTTTGCTGTAATGATTCATCGGGCCGTCTTTCGCAAGCGTCCAGCCGCCAGTCGACGCGAAACGGTCGGGACCACCATAACGCGGATCCATCATCGGTCCCTTCTCAAGAACCGGGTTTTTATTTCCAAGACCAAGCGCCCAAAGGAGATTCAGTAGATAACCCGAATTTTCCTGCGTGATGACAAGATTGCCGTTATCCTTTTCGTACAGGAGTTTCCGCATATCGGCATCCATGCCGCCACGACTCATATAAAGCTCCTCAAATTTTGATGCGTCGATCACGCCCGAACCCACAAGGCGTACTCCCAGATCCCCCCACCGGACGGGGAGCTCAACCGCGTCGTTCCCCGTCTTCCCCATATCCGTCGCCACTGGACTGAACGTTCCTTTGTCTGCTTGCGTTTTTCTATTTTCAGTCACGGAAACGCCCGTACGATACACGAATGCCAGTATCACAAAAAGAGCTGACACAAAGATACTAAATAGCAACGTCCAACGTGATTCAGATTTTTTTTCGATTATAGGTTCCATGGGTTTATTAAAGCATTCTTTTTGGGCTACAGGAAGAAAATAGCGATTCCAAGCACAACCATCACAACTCCGCCCCATAATTTCATCTCTTTTCTGCGCGTGCGCTGCCATAAGTCGACTTTTTCCGTCATGCCCACATTCGACGCAAAGAACAAAATGGCGGCAAGCGGGAGAACAAAGATGACGTTGTACAGGAAAAGATATCCCAACCCCGCCCCGTAGGTGCTTCTATCATGGAGCATGCCGATTACCATCAGGTACGGTCCGCCCGTGCAGGGAAATTCACAAAGCCCCACCAAACCTCCCAAAAAGAAAGCGGCGGGAAGAGAAACTTTTTCCATGAGCGTTGCCATTTTTCGATGCGCTGCCTGCGGAATCCCCAATCGTACGGGAAACCGCGGAAAAAGCGCTCCTGCTATATTAATGATCCCAAGCGCCACCAACAGAATCGCTCCCACGCGCCCCATAAAATTCGGAATGTTAAAAAAATGCAACGCATGTGCAATCCCAAGTCCGATCAGAATATACGCGGCAAAAATTCCGAAGATGTACATTCCGCCGATCTTCATAATGTGCGTGCGTGCCTTTCCTAAACTGAACAAAAACGCGATGGTTAGCAAAAGAACGGAAAACGCGCACGGATTGATACTGTCCAGAAGCGCCGCAAACGTCACAAGCGGTAAAAGAAACGTACCACCCTGCGTAACCGCCCAGATGAACGATGCGCCCGCAGGCGTAAGCCGCAAAAACGCGATTATTCCTCCAAGAACAACGACCACCCCGAGCGCGATAATAAAACGTTTTGTCATTCTATTATTAAGGAGTTACGACCGCCGAAAAACCGACCTGTGCGACCGAGAGTGTTTCCCCTTCTTGCTCTTCAAGCGTAACGACGCGTTGAATTGCGCCGACTCCCGCCGGTCCATGCGCCGCCGGATCGAATGTTATTTCGAGTTCAACACTTGCTCCTGGTGCGATAATTTTATCAATAGAAGGAATAAACCCGTGCCCCGGCATCCCAAACGGCCCCACCCGTTCATCCTTGTACAAAAGAGTCGCAACCGTGCACATGCATGACGTGTAAAGTTTATGAACCGCGACGGGACGGTCCGAGGTATTCGTGAACACGAACATCCGTGAAACTTCCCCCTTCGCCATCGAAACGGTCCCAAAATCGTAATACGCGTCCTTCGCCACCAACTTCCCGGTCTGGGTCAGCGTCGGTTTATTTTGCGGATTCGATGGCACTCCACCGCTCCCGCCCTGATCGGTACCGGAAGATGAGCGACCCAATGCAATCAACATCCCCACCGCGACAAGCAACCCCGCAATCAGATAGAGTGTTTGCCGTGTTTTATTTTTTGTAGTTTCCATAATTTTATAATGGTATTAATTTAGTATTCAACAAAACAAAAACGCCATGAAAAACGGCCGTGGCTGTAACGTTCCCGCACAGAACGAGCGCGGTTGCTTACAGCCGGAATAAAAAAGCGGGATCTCGTTTTTCGTGTCGCGCGATCCAACTTAAAATGCTTCTTCGGGAAAGGTAAAAAATGTCCGGAAAGGCGCGCGCGGTTTGGAACAAAGGGATGCTGTGCCGTTTTTGTAAGCGTCGGTCTTGCGCCACAAAAAGCAACGGGACTAGTAACAGCCCGAAGAAACCGGATGTTAAAACCGCAAGTGAAATTTTGCGGAATGCATCCATATGAGCGGCAAAAAACCGGAACGCACCAAGTGTGGCGGGACAATCCGTCCGATTCAGTACCTGCGCCAAACAACCGGCGTGACTGTCCATAACACTGTGGGAAAACAACAACACGCCGAATGCGGCGGTGATGATAGAAAGCACGGCAAGTGAAATATAAAATGACACTTTCATGTCCTTATTATAGTGAACAACAAAGCTAAAATCAAGAAATTATTTTCCGCCCGCGAGGTCCTTCTTTTTCTCTTTAAATTCTTCGCGATTGATCTCCCCTTTCGCGTAACGCTCCTTCAAAATATCCAGCGCATCCCGTCCCGGATTACGAACTCCACTGCCCTCTCCGCCGGCAAACCATTTTACGAGCGCCACAATTCCCACGATAACCAAAACCCACCAGACGAACATCCCGATCATCCCCCAGCCCCCGAACCCAAAATTAAATCCCATCATGACACTGTGGTTTTATTTCTTCGCCCTTTTTCTTCCCGCATTCTTTCAGCCACAGTCCCATGCCCCACGTATTCCCGGCATTAAATACCACAAGAACCAACAAAGCAAAAATATAAATGATATGCTCGTCCGCGAGAAATGCATTCGGAGGAACATACGGGAACTTCAATGCGGGAAAATAATAGAAAAGCATCAAAACAGCACCCAAGATGCCGGAAAGGCGCACGAAAAGCCCGAGTAAAAGCGCCACCCCCAACAACGTAAGCCCCCACTCGTTTAAAAAATTGATGAACGGAAGCAGCGCGGGGCTCGCAAGCCATGCGTAGAAACCCGCAAACGTTTTTGCGTGCGTCAGATACCCCGCCGCGGACCACGCGGGATTCAAGACTTTGGAAATACCCGCATAAAAGAAAAGCAGTCCGATAGAAATGCGCAATAGAAAAAGAAAAAGTTTTTGTGGGAATAACATTATGGAAAAATTTATTTTGAAAAAGGCAAAAGACATCCTGTGGCGGCGGCGAGACTCTCAAGCTTTTGTTCTCCTACCAATTTTTCACCATTCGACATAACCCACGTGGGGTAGCCCTCAATGCCGGCCGCGATACATCGTTGCGGATTTTCCGGGCATTCCACATATGAAAGGTTTTTAAACGCTTCCCCGAAAAGTTGCTTTTGTTCCTGACAATGCGGGCACCATGCCGCTCCATACATAATAACATTTTTCTCGCGAAGACACTCGGCAAACGCCGTCAAATCGGGTGTGGGACCGGACGAACGCGAACCAGCCCAGAGAACCGCAAGGAAACCGACTGTAAAAACCGCGATAATTATCGTTATTGTTTTTGTTTTTTTACTCATCGCAGCAGTTTACCAATCGGTTCACAATATCCTGATAGGACCATCCGCTTTCCCCCTTGTCTTTATTCCCTAGTTTACCCTCTGGAACCTTTTTCACACCGGCGAGGTCGATCAATTTCAGTCGAAGCGCCCAGAAAAGCGAATACACTTTATAGGCATTATGGAACATTTGTTTTGCCTCTTCTTTTTTCCCGGCGCCGAGGAGTTTGGTACCTACTTCCATAATCCGCATCGTACCTGCGAGTAAATGCTTAGAAATACACCAGGTCTCGCCTTCGTGTTGCGGGATCATTTTCCCCAACAGTTCTTTGCGGATGGCGCGAGTTTCATTGAGTAGATCCAGATAACTGTCCTTGCCGGTTTTTTCCGCCGTGTAGAAAAAGTGCTCCTCCAGACTGATGAGATTCATGATCGCGATCGAAAGATCCTCATCCATCGAAAGATCAAATTTCTCCGCTTTCTTGAGTTCCTGAATCTTTTTCACCAGTTCTTCAAACTTTGATTCATTCATAGTGCTTTTTATTATATACGCTTTAGCCGTAAAAAATAAACATGAAGATACCGATTGCAACCATTAGCGCGCCGCTTGCAAATCGCAACTTCCCAGTTGCACTCCGCTTCCACCCCTGCACGCGTTCCAGAAGCTTCGCATCGCTTGCGATCAATAGAATCACCACAAGCGGCAAAACAAAAATAAGGTTGTAGAAAATCAGGTAGGAAAACCCGAGCGCGACCTGCGTGCTGTCGTGCAGAAGCCCAAGTACGAATAAATACGGTCCGCCGGTGCACGGAAATTCGTAAAGCGCCACCATAATGCCCAAGAGAAGTGCGATAGGACCGCTTGCGCGCTCAATCAACCGTGCAAGCTTTGCATGTGCGGACTGCGGAATCTTCATCTTGATCGGAAAAGACGGGAAAAATTCATTCAACAGATCTAGCGCACCAAACAGCACCAGCACCGCGGCTCCGATTTTCGCCATCCCGTGGGGAACGTTAAAAAACGAAAGGGCTTTTAGAAGTCCAAGCCCGATCAAAACATACGTGACGAAAATACCGCCGATATAAAAAAGTCCGGCGCGCAAAATTATCCACTCTGCTTTCCCCAAACTGAAAAGGAACCCGATCGTCAGGAGTAAAACCGAAAACGCACATGGATTAATGCTGTCCACGAGGGCGGATAAAATCACAACCGGCAAGATCGGTCCGCCGTTCGCGATCTTAAGCGCCGTAGAACCAAAATCGCTGGTTCCAAGAAAAATCCCGCCTCCAATCAGAAGAACCGTAAGTGCAACCAAAACCCCCAACTTTTTCGTCATGGGAGCTATTGTAGCACGTCTCCTATAGTGCGGGTAGGCGGAATCGAACCGCCGTCTCAACCTTGGGAAGGTCGCATTCTGCCACTAAACCATACCCGCCTATTTTAGGGTCGCGTTCCGGTGGGGCTTGGGACGATAATCAGTAATTTTTCGTCCGGCGCGCGATAATTAAACTGCGCTTTCAGTTCTTTCACCAGATTTTCGGGATTTTTCAGGTACTCGATATCGGATGCCAGTCGTTTATTGTCGCTCTTGAGCGCATCCACTTTTCCACGGAGCGCATCCACATCGCCCTGAAGCGCGCTCCGTTCCTGTTTCAAATCGTACACGCCCCATCCCAAAACAGCAACTATAATCCCGAACAGGATCGCAATCCAAAGTTTCATCACTTCTATTATACGTTTTTAGACAAAATAAAAAACCGCAGGACAAACCATGCGGTTTTACTAAAAACTCGGAGGAACCTCGCTTTCTTATTTGAGTTTCCATGCGTGCTCTGTATCGGACACAAAAGTTTGCGCTATCGCGCAACTCGTAGTCCTGGAATTATACACATAGATTGTCCTCACAATCCATCCACCGGGCACACTCAGGCGCTCTACTCTTTCTTCCTCCCTATAATTCCCTTCTCCTTCTTCTTTTTGATTAATTATTTCCCACATACAAAACTCCTTTCATAGAGTTGTAGAGTTAATGAAGAGACTGGTTATTTATTGTTAAGCTTTCTAATGTCAGGATAGCATGCCACATGCTATTTGTCAATAGTATGAAAAACGTTGAAAAACAAGGATATTTGGCTACTACTTTTTAAGTAATTCCTTGAATATCTCGGGCGCGATGGTGACGCGGGCGCGTTCTTTGAGTAACTTTTTACCTCGTTTCTGCTTTTGCCAAAGCTTCATTTTGCGGGTTCGATCGCCGCCGTAGAGATACCCCGTCACATCTTTGCGCATCGCGGGTATGGTTTCGCGCGCCAAGATTTTCCCGTTCGCAGATGCTTGAATCGCCTGCGAAAACTGCTGGCGCGGTAAGAGATCTTTAAGGCGCTCTACCATCTTCCGCGCTTCGCGGGTGACCGTTTCACGCGGAAAAAATCGGGATAATCCCGGCACAATTTCCGCCGCCACCAAAATATCCACTTTCACCACATCCGCTTTTTTATAATCAGCAAGTTCATAGCTAAAAGACGCAAATCCCGATGTCATGGATTTCAGCTGTTCGTCAAAATCGCTGATTAGTTCCGCAAGTGGCATCGTGGCTCTTAATTGTACGCGGTTCTGGAATGTAGAGGTTGTCATATTATGGATCCGATACTGTCCCTGAAGCGGCAATACATTCCCCACATATTCATGCGGCACTAGAATGGACACGTCCGCCATTGGCTCCCAAATTTCCTCGGCTTCGCGCGGCAAATCTTCGGGTTTCACAATCGTCTGCCACTCCCCTTTTACTTTCGCGCGGTACATTACCGACGGAAACGTATTCACGGTCGGAATGGAAAATTCGCGTTTCAGGCGTTCCGCCGTAATCTCAAAATGTAGCCGTCCCAAAAATCCGACCTTAAACCCGCGCCCCAGCACCTCGTTCTGGTCCGGTTCAATCGAGAGCGCGGAATCATTTAAACGCAGTTTCTGAAACCCGCGTGAAAGCATCTCATAATCATCCGGGTTGTCCGGATACACCGAAACAAAAACCACCGCTTTCGGGATACGAAACCCCGGGAGCGCCAGTACGGCAGGATCTACTCCCACGTGAGCATGATACACCGTGAGCGTATCGCCAATTTTGATTTTTTCGGGATCACGGATGCCAGTTGCAACATATCCCGTTTCTCCCGCTTTCAGAAACTCGCCGCGGGCAAACGCCTTAAGCTGGGGTAGAAAAATACCGACTTCCTTTATTTTAGAGCGCGTATCAGTGGCAATTAAAAGTATCTCGTCGGTGTTGGAGATCTGCCCCTGAAATAAGCGAATGGAGGCGATCACGCCTTTGTGGTCGTCGTAGAACGAATCGAAAATCAGCGCGCGCACGGGAAGGTCTTCTCTGCCCATTTCGGGCGGCGGAACATCTTTGACCACCGCTTGTAACAGTTCTTCCACTCCTTCGCCGGTCTTCCCCGAAATCAGATGAATTTCGCTCTCCGGCGCGCCGATCAGCGCGGCGATGTCCGTTATGATTTCTTTGAGCCGCGGATCCTCGCGACTTGTTAGTAAATCCACTTTGTTCACCGCGCCCAAGATTTTTAAGCCCGCCATTTGAGCCGAATGAAAATTGGCAATGGTCTGCGCCTGTACCCCTTGCGTGATATCCACCAACAGGACTGCTCCTTCAACCGCTTCAAGCGCGCGCGACACTTCATAGGAAAAATCCGAATGACCCGGCGTATCGATTAAATTCATTTCATACTCTTTTCCGCCGGCGGTATAACGCATGCGCACCGGCGCCATTTTGATGGTGATGCCACGCTCGCGTTCCAGTTCAAGCTGATCCAAGTACTGTTCCTTCATCTTGCGTTTTTCAACCGTCCCCGTAATTTCCAACAGGCGGTCGGCCAATGTGGACTTCCCGTGATCCACATGAGCAATAATCACAAAATTTCGTATGTCGCGCATAAGAGTCCCAGTCTACCGTTCTAGCGTTAAATGTTCAATGAGGCGCGCCGGCGGATTGTCGCTTTCGAACGCATAAAAGGAACTTTTGGTTTCTTTCCAACGGTAACCGAAAGGAGCGAAAATAGTAACCTTCAACGTGTCGTGCACGCCCGATTGCCGCTCAAACACGAACGTGAAAATGCTACCTACACCCACCGCCACTTGGCTTGCCGCGGGTGTTTCATAACGCATCTCGAGCGTGCTGGTTGTCCCCGGTTTCGTATTGAACCACGTAGCAAAAGCTGTTTTCCCGGCTTCCGTCATTCTCCATGTTTTATACGCATCTAGATACGCTTCGGTACTTTCCATTGCTTCCAGATCGGCGTTTCTGACATACGTGGTAGTCGCGTATTCGAAAAGTGAAATGTTCTTTTTTAGTTGATTCCCTTTCATACCCACCAACGACGAATCGGGTGTGGTAAGCACGCGGATAAAATTTTGATTGAGCGCGCGATACCACAGATCCTTTTCTTTGTTGCCGTTGTGTGTGCGGGTGACTGTAAGATCAGTGAAAACATTCCCGCTAGTATCCACATCGATGCGCGCATCGGTGCGCTGTGTGATATAGCGATCCGTTTTGCCACCCGCGATATTTGCGTCCACAACAGCGAGATAATTCCCCCAAAATTCGGACGGAAGCTCATAGACAGCGCCGTCCAAATTTTTTGCTTTGAAAAACTGCAAGAGCGCGGAGTCTTTCGCGTAAACCATCACATCCTTCTTACCAAAATGCGCCTGAAACGCGGAAAATAACTCGCGCTGCGTCTCGGGAGAAAGTTTCTGCAGGCGCTCTAAAATTACCGGGGTCAGTATTTTTAAGATGCGCTTCGGCTCCCCTTTTTGCTTGTCCTTCCCCGCTTCCACTTCGCGTTGAATCTCTGTCAAAAAATTATCGGCGGTAATCGTTAATTTATAATCTGGGAGCTCAATGGGGCCTAGCACACGCAAAATACTTTCCAGCACATTAATATTCACTCCGATTGCGGCGTCAAATGTAACATTTTTTTCGGAATAGATTTTGGACGCCTCCAGAAAACCGATCACTGTTTTTGCGGAAGTCGGAAAATCGAAAAACCAATTGGCATCCCGCGCGCCCCAATCCGTAGTAAGAGTGCGGAGTGGCCCCGGCGGAATCACTTTTATGTCCAGCTGTCCCTCTGGATCGTAAATATCGCGCACATCCATCGCCGTCATCTGCCCCTTTTTTACGGTGATATCCGCGTAGCTCCCGATAAAACCTCCGCCCGGCCGGATTTCGGAAGGATTCTGGAACAGCAAGGCAATGTGACGCTCCGCATCCGTGCTAAAAAGAGCCACAAGCGCGCTCAAAAATCGCTCGGTCGCATATAAATCGGAGCTGTGCTCTAAGTAATAATCTCCAACCGAACGATCAATAGCACGAAATGACCCGCTGAAATTTTTCAGTCCTGTAGTGGAACTTTTGATGGCTTGCGCGTTGGTGATGATCGCACTCACGGCCTCTTGAATTTTTTGAAGTGTATTCAGAAGCGCGGTTCCATCGGAACGAAAATAGCCGAACCCTTTACGCTCCAGCGTATCCGCCGCATCCGTAAGTGCGATTAAATTCAGATTGAACGACGCAAGCTGTCCCAATAAATTCCACGCTTGCTCAATTTGCGGAACGATTCTGCCCAACACGTCCAGCACGTTCGTGTTCGGAGTAATATCAAAAAGCCCTTTCAACGATCTAATTTTATACTCGTTCTCTCGCAGATAGCGGGAGGCTTCTTCCGGACGGAGATCTTTGAGTGCCTCGGCGGTTGCAGAAAAATTTTGAACGATGGCCTGCCCACCCGACCATGCCGCCTCTTTTGTGGAGCGGAACTTGACCGCTACTACAATAACCGCGATAAGCAAGACAACACCAAACAAAACAGAAAAACTCCAAAATAAAACATGAGCGATTCCTTTTTTCCGGACGGGTTTTCGCGGCGAGTGAACAAGATTCACCGCTTTTTGCATAAAACGAGGACGATAATTCACCTGCGGATTTCGGATATCCACAAGTACGGGGTCGATATTTTTATGGGGTTTCTTTTCCGGCATGCAGTTGATCAAACAGTGTTAAAAATTGTCGGGCGGTATCTTCCCAACGGAAGCGGCGTACGTTTTCAAAACCCAAAGCGCGATACCGTTCGTAAAATGCCCCGTCCGTCAAAAGCGCGTGCAATGCTTCCACCGCCTCTTCAACGCGCCATGGGTCAACCAGACACGCCGAAGCCCCCAAGATTTCAGGAAGCGATGCGCGATTCGACGCTACTACGGGAAGTCCGCAGGCCTGCGCTTCAAGCGGAGGAAACCCGAACCCTTCAAAAAACGACGGATATAGGAATGCGCGTGCGGTATTGTAAAAAATACGTAAAACGTCCCGCGACACATCCTTCCGTATTATGATATCACGCCTCCAGGGAGACGCCGCGATCTCTTTTTCGATAGAACCGGAAAGCCACCCCGAACTCCCCGCTACGATCAACTTCAAATTTTTTACGTTTTGCTTTTCTTTCAGATGATGGAATGCGGCAATCGCAAGCGGGATATTTTTTCGCGGTTCCAATGTTCCGACCGTCAAGATAAAAGGATCCGAATGCGCGTGCACAGCATCTTTTCTCTCTATAGGTTTATAAAAAGGATCAACGCCCGATCGAATCGTGACGACATGCTCCGCCCGGAGCCTAAAACGCTCTAAAAGCGTCGCGCGTGTAAAATCGGATACCGCGACCACCCTACCGGCTCTCCGCGCTTCCGCGCGGATATCTTGTTCCCAATGCCAAAATTGCTTTCGGAGAGGGAAAAATTCAGGATAATATTCAAATGAAAGATCATGAAAAATCAAGACGCGTTTTTTGTCGTCCCGCGTCCGCAACAAATTCAGATGCGGACTGAAATAAATATCACATTTCGCAAAACGTTCCGCGCAAGGAAAATGGAACAGGCGAAGTGACAACTCCAGCGCTTTATTCGGAATACGGGATTCAATCACGCGCACATTGGATTTCCGCCACTCATCCGGAAAAGGAACTTTCTGAAATCCGTTATAGAAAAACACGTACTTGTTTTTTTGATCGAGCTTGAGCAGATGATCCACCAGGAGCCGCGTGTACTCTTCAATGCCCGTTGAACGTTCTTTGGTCAAGAGCCGCGCATCAACGAAAATAGTCATGCCTCATAAATAAACCCAGTTTCCCGCAACACACCGCGCAATTGTTTTTCGAACTCAAACCGCGAGAATTTTGTGGCGCGCGCGGCGATATACGCGCGATCAAACGGCATGGTTTCAAAAAGACGCACCGCCTCGGTCACTGCGCTACATCGTTGTTCGTTGAAAAAAATCCCAGTTTTCCTCTCTTCCACGATTTCTTCCGCGCCCCCTCCGCGGTATGCAATGACCGGCAATCCGCACGCCTGTGCCTCCGCCGCAACCAGGCCAAAATCTTCGATCTGTGGAAAAATGAGCGCTTTGGCGCCGGAGTAAAGAACGCGAAGGTCGCGATCCGAAACAAACGGCACAAACTCAATGCGCGGCGACGTAACAAGTGTTTTTAATTTTGCAGTCTCGGGCCCCTGCCCCACAATTTTCAGCGGCAACCGAAGCCGATTGAATGCCTGAATCCCCAAATCGAATCTTTTGTAATATAGCATGCGCCCCACCATCAAATAATAGTCGCCTGGGGAGGTCTGTAAATCGGGATAAAAAATTCGAGTGTCCACCGGAGGATAAATGACCACCGCGTCACGGCCATAGTAAGAATGGATTTTCCGCGCGATAAAATGTGAATTCGCTAGGAATAAATTCACGCAATCCGATGAACGTTTATCCCACACCTGCAGTCGTTTCGCGATCGGCTTCACGATCATCTCTTTCAAAGGCCACGGCGCAAACGGAAGGTCTTTCAGATAATCGATCTCCCAGGCATATCGCAAAGGACTGTGACAATAACTGATGTGGTACGGTGCACGGATTGCGATTCCTTTTCCGTACCCGGCCGTCGAAGAAATCACAAGATCGTAGGATTCCCTGGAGCGCAGAAAGTTAGCTGCCATCGGCATAAACGGAATAAATGCGCGGTGTTTGCGCCGCACCAGGGCATTGTCCAAAAAGCTCGTTTTTTTGATATTGCGCTCAAAAAACCCGAATGTTTTCTTCTTATCGTACAAAAGCGTATACAAATCGGCATTGGGGAAAACATCCAAAATAACCTGAAGCACCCGCTCGGCACCTCCGAATTGATTCAGATAATCGTGTAGTACCGCAACGCGCATAGCATCTCTATTTTATCGGATTTTGGAACGGAATGGAATAAAAAAACCCGCGTTATAACACGCGGGCTCCGGCAAGTTTATACTCTGCGCGAATCCTTGTGAGGATATCGCAGAATACGGGCGCAGGAAGAGAGGTCTCTCCACTCGCCAATACTTGATTAATCAGTACAAGATTCTTTGTCTCTTGAAGCGCGTATCGAAGCTCGCTGTTTTGGCCGAACTTCGCGCGTATCGCCCTCTCGATCAGAGCGTGATGTTCCACTGAACCATACGGAATTTCTTCGCCCTTCCACCAAACATATTTTCGCTCGGCTTTTTCACTAAATTTTTTTGCCTCCCCCATTACCGAACGAAACGCCGCGCTTCGATTTAGATCGCCTTCGGGGAACTTAATCCCTTGAATGAATCCTTCTACGGATGAAAGTTCCTCGTCATCAAGCACAAAGAATGACGGCCAAAAATTACTCAAAAACCGGGCGCACCAATCAAAACTATCGCTTCGTATATCTAATTCCACATCTCCACCTTTCTTTGATTTATGAAGTTATCTAGAACTGCTCTTGACTCTACACCGTTGGGGCTATAACTGTCAACTAATTGTTATTGCGCTTGACACAGTTAAAAAATAGCTTAAACTGCAGAATAGTTTTTAAAAAAATGAAAAAGAGGTGAAAAATGACCGAACCGAGACATGCGTACGAGAAGTATCTTCGGGAATATAAGCTAATCGTAAACTGGGACAACGGAACGAAAGACATCATCCTATTCAAAATAATGAGCGATGGGTCCGCGATTCGAAAGTCTCAACGTGAAATACGCCGCTTGCGCCAAGGGAAGAAACGTATAGCGGTTACTCCTATTCGCATCATCAAAGGAGCGATTCTGGATTGTATGACGGAAGAACGTGTGGTTCGCCGCTGGAATTATTGATAACCACGCCCGCGTTTTCACGCGGGCTTTTTATTTAAAACCCCCGCTTGTCGCGGGGGTCTTGCTATCCCATTCTCCAAACAATTGCAGTTGCGTTGTCATATTTTTTTCCGGGTGATTCATCTACAATATTTTTTGCGGTTGCACCCTCTAAAACACGACCGGCAATTCTGCAAATACCCTGATTAGCAGAAAGATGCCGCGGATCAAATACCCCATCACTCGCGACGACCACAACACTGCCCGACTGAAGGTCCACAAAAGAAATCTCCGGAACCCGTTCGATAACGTCACCCATCTCGCTGTCTCCCAGTGCCCGTGCCATCTGCAAGCCCACATCACGTACCGTGTTACTCATAATGTACCCATTCTGGTACCAACCTCTGCGGGCGATACACCGCTCGCGCTCTTCAAGATTTGTCCTCACATTATGATCCGGCGAGGTATAGATAAATCCTCCGGGACTGCAAATGATGATCGGTGAATCCCCGATCGTCGCGACATACGCGCGCTTGAAAGCTTTGTGGATATAAACGCAGGAAAGGGTTGTCCCGCTGTCGTGTTCACGCGTTTCCACAGCAAGCTCTGCAAAAACTTTCCGAAAAGCTTCTCCCGCATCGGAACAGCTAGGAAGTGAGCCGAGAAACTTCTTTGCAAAGTTAGTAATAACGTAATCCGCCGTCCACGGACCATTATGCCCGTCTGCCACCGCCATCAGAATTCCCTTCGAATTTTTGCGCACAATCAACCGATCTTCTTGCAATTCTCGTCCCCCCAAAACCCGAGCGGTGCTTATCTGCTCATTTTTTTCCTTCTTCATCGACGTTTCCTTTTTTCGTGAGTAAATTTGCTAGATTTGTTATAACAGCAAATTTAGAGAAAAGCAAAAATACCCCGGACGGAAACAGGCGCGAACATGTGCTGGAGAATTTATGATTTGCCCTGCTTCTCTTTTTCCGCAATCAAGAGCGTCGTTCGAATAACCGTATCCGGATTCAACGACATGCTATGAATGCCTTCTTTCACCAAAAACTCCGCGAATTCCGGATGGTCCGACGGCGCCTGGCCGCAAATCCCTACATATTTTCCTTTGGCGTTGCATATTTTGATAATGTCGGAAACCAGCTTCATCACGGACGGATTTATCTCGTTTGCAACATGCGCCACAATCCCCGAATCGCGATCCAACCCCAGCGTAAGCTGCGTTAGATCATTCGAACCAATCGACATGCCGTCAAAGATTTCCAGAAACGCGTCCGCCTCCAAAATATTCGACGGAATCTCGCACATTACATACACTTTGAGCGTTTTGTCTTTCACGCGATCCAGTCCAAATTCTTTCATCGCCGCAATAACTTCCATTCCTTCTTGCGGTGTGCGGCAGAACGGAATCATAGGAATGACATTTTTGAGCCCCATATCGTCGCGCACTTTTTTCATGGCCACGCACTCCAACCCGAACGCCGCTTTAAATTTTGGATCGTAATACCGTGAGGCTCCGCGCCACCCCAACATCGGGTTTTCTTCGTGCGGTTCATAGCGATCCCCACCTATCAGTTTTGAGTACTCGTTTGTCTTGAAATCGGAAAATCGGATAATCACATCATAAGGCCAAAATGCCGCGCCGATTTTTGCGATTCCCTCCGCCAACTCATCCACATAAAACCGCGCCTTATCCGCATATCCTTCGGTATGTTTTTCGATCTGGGCGACAAGTTTTTTTGATTTCGGGTCTTTTTTCAACGTCGCATATTCGATGAGCGCATTCGGATGGATTTTAATGTGGGACGCGATAATAAATTCCAATCGTCCGAGTCCCACGCCTTTCGCCGGCAGCGCATGCAGATGAAATACCTCGTCGGGCGACCCTATGTTCACCATCACTTTTGTTTTGGTCTCCGGAATTTTATCGAGCTGATGGACCGTTGTCACAAACGGCAGAATGCCTTCATACACTTTCCCAACCTCGCCCGAGGCGCAATCTACCGTGATAGGCATGCCATCCTTCAGTACGTAGGTTGCAACGTCGGACCCCACGATACACGGGATTCCGAGCTCGCGAGACACAATCGCCGCGTGAGATGTGCGACCCCCTTTGTCCGTCACAATTGCGGAAGCGATTTTCATAATCGGCTCCCAGTCGGGATCCGTAATTTCAGTCACTAATACCTCCCCTTTTTTGAACGCATCGATTTTTTTCGCGTCGCGGATCACATGAACCTTCCCTGCACCGATTTTCGCGCCTACCGCAATGCCCTGCACCAGCATGGTGCCCGTTTTTTCCAGTTTGTACTCCGTAAAAACATTTTTATCGCGAAGCGCTTCTACGGTTTCCGGACGCGCCTGTACGATAAACAACTCCCCCGTGATGCCGTCTTTCGCCCACTCGATATCCATTGGTTGATAGTGATTTTGTTTTTTGGAAAAATACTCTTCGATTTTCAGACACCATTTCCCGAGCATCAGCACTTCTTCTTCGTTAATCGCAAACTTCGCGTGTTCCGCCTTTGAAACCGCCACTTTTTTTGTTCCTTTTTTGTCATATACCAGCTTTGTTTTTTTATCTCCCAAATTTTGTTCGATGATGGCGTGGAAACCGTTCTTGAGCGTCGGTTTAAACACTATAAACTCATCGGGAATCACAATCCCCTGCACGATAAATTCTCCCAACCCATAAATGGAATTAATGATTACAACTTTATCGAAACCGGATTCGGTATCAATCGTGAATGCCACGCCGCTTGCCGCCATATCCGAACGAACCATTTTTTGAACGCCCACCGAAAGCGCCGTATCAAAATGCGAAAATCCCTTGTCCGCGCGGTAAGAAATCGCACGATCCGTAAAAAGCGATGCGATGCATTTTTTTACCGCCAGAAGCAGTTCCTCAACACCCCGCACATTCAGATAGGTTTCCTGCTGGCCGGCAAACGATGCCCCTGGCAAATCTTCCGCCGTTGCGGACGAACGCACGGCTACATCCGTATTTTTCCCATACATGTCCTCGAGCTGCTGGTACGCTCCCTCAACCGCCACCGCAAGCGTTTCGGGAAGATGCGCCTTCAAAACGGCCTCCCGAACTTTTTTCCCGCGTTCCTGGAGATTATGGATGTCTTTTGTGTTAAGATCGGCAAAGATCTTTTTTATCTCTTTATCCAACCCCGACTGCATCATAAAATGGCGGTACGCGTACGACGTGAGCGCGAATCCGTTCGGCACCCGCACGCCGTGCGGCGTAAGGTTCGCATACATCTCGCCCAAAGCGGCGTTTTTTCCCCCTACCAACGGGACGTCTTCACTCCCCAAGTCCTTAAACCAAATAATCAGCGTGTCCTTTTTATTTTCCATGCGTTTAATAATGAAGCGCTAATATGATATCGGCGATATTGGATCCCGTATCGCCTGTTACGACGCTGTCGCCCGTACGAAGGAAAAATTCGTACGATTTACTTCCGTCCAATAATGTCTGCGGATCGAGTCCTAATGTTTCCGCTTTACGTTTGGTGTCGATATCACATAACCCTCCCGCGAAGTCGGAATTATCCCGCCCATCGGAATCAATCGCGACAATCACGGAATTTTCATGCGCGTTCAAAACCGCCGAAAGTGTGAGCTCCAGATTGCGCCCTCCCATGCTGGTGCCATGAACATTAACCGTGGTTTCTCCGCCATAGAGCAGTACCGTTTGGGGCGATTCCCGCGAAATTTCTTCCATGATGCGCGCGCCTACTTCACGGGCTTCACCAGTCAGACGCGTGGCCGCAACAATCGTGTTGAAGCCCAGTTGTTCCGCACGCTCGCGCATGGCCTCGAGCGCGATGCGGTTTGAAACCACAATAATATTCTTCACCTTTTCAAAATACCGTTCGTCTTTCGGCGTCTCGATCAATTTCACCTCGCTTAACCCGCACAACTCCAAAATGCGATATTTCTTTATGACCTCGTCCGCCTCCACCAGCGTTGTGGTGTCTTGCACAGTCGGACCCGATGCCACAAACTGCACGTCGTTTCCAGGAACATCCGAAAAAATAAGCGAGACCACCTCCGCGGGATACGCGTACTGCGCAAAAAATCCCCCGCGCGCAAGCGACAAATGTTTCCGCACGGTATTGATTTCCTGGATGGTTGCACCCGAACGCATCAGCGTGTTCACAATTTTCCCCTCGTTTTTCCAATCCGTTTCTTCCGGCAAACACAACAAGGTTGACCCACCGCCCGAAATCACAAAAATAACCAGATCATGCTCGTTAAAGCCGCGCATCCACGACACCATCTCGCGCGTCGCCAAAACATTCCCTTCCGATGGCAAGGGGTGAGTGCCTTTGAACGCTTTTATTTTTTTAAGCGGAGGCGCATCCTTCACGTCAATCAGGACTCCCGACGTTATTTTTTCGCCCAAGATACGTTCCAGCGCCACCGATGCCTCCACCGCGCATTTTCCTACCGCTACCACAAAAACGCGCCGAATATTTTTCAGAAGATACGTCTGCCCGGCAATAGAAAGGACGTCGTCTTCCAGACGGATATTTTTTCGGATTACCGCATCGGTATCCACCGCTTGGAGTCCGGATTCAACAATTTCGAGCGCCGCACGGCGCATATCGGTTTTCGCAAGTGTATCGAAGTTTTTTATTTTGCGTGCCATGTCTTTTTATTTTAACGAAATTAAGATTGCTCCGCCAACCATCAAAACCGCGCCGGATATCGTTTTCCAACCTAATGACTCTCCCAAAAAAAATGCGGCAAGCGTAAGGGCAAACACTAAGCTCAAACGGTCAATTGCCACCACTTTCGATACCAGCCCATATTTCAGCGCAAAAAAATAAAAAAGCCACGAAAGCGCCCCTGCCACGCCTGAAAGAGTTATCCACATCCAATCTTTCGACGAGAACGATTGCAGAGAAAATCCATTAAATTTCTTCAAAAACACGCTGACTAAAATCAAAAAGCCGGCCATTATCACCGAGCGGACGGTTGTCGCAAGCGTGGAATCTATGTTTTTCAGCCCCAGTTTTCCAAAAATCGCCACGAGGGCGGCGGCGATCGCTGATAAAAATGCGTACAGAAGCCACATGCTCTTTCAAGTATACATTGTTTACGACAGTTTTTCGACGCGGATGCCTACCAATCGTATGGGTTTTCCGGACGGATTTTTACGCCCGTCCATATCCAAATGAGCGATGATCCTCATTGATAGCATTCTACCTTAAAAACTATTGTTTTATATGCAAAACACGCGCTATTGACTTCCTGTACCGATAGGAGTATAATTAGAACAGAAACTTTCCTAAATTCACTATTTTTACAATTTCATAAGAAAGGAATTCAGTCATGAAAACGTTCTGGATCGTCGCATTGGTTATCATCGGGCTCGGGATTTACTTCAATATCGGTTACTGGGTGGGAGAGTATTTTTACCTCCATACCCAAGTCCAAAAACCCGACACCTTCTGGGCAAAATTTCTGATCGGAGGGGGGAGTTCTTCAATGGTTTTTCAAAAAATTACCACTCGGAAACTCTGGTTCTTTCTTCCGTGTCGTGGCCCATCGGATTAATTCTAACGCTTGTCTCGTGGATCCTCTACGGAATATTCAGTGGAGGACTTTTCGAGCTTGTCGGCATATTCTTCGCGATAAATTCGCTGGCAATGGCTACGATTGGTTTCATACTTACCTTTCTCGCCATAATTTTTGGCTGTTTTAGGCACGGACATTTGGCACCCTTCACTCAGAACATCCTCGGAGAAATTG